>ERZ1673752.257-NODE-257-length-97743-cov-197.364630_pt1 | contig 97743 bp, 85 predicted proteins | sample MGYA00580195_ERZ1673752 | MGnify/ENA primary metagenome ERZ1673752 (study PRJEB41218, sample SAMN15661744) | gut metagenome | host: Homo sapiens | place: Canada: London | collected 2015-08-20/2019-03-30 | study: EMG produced TPA metagenomics assembly of...
TTCCTTCTGTCGTGAAGCTGTATGTTGCCGTTGTTGCTGTTGTTGAGCCTGAATTTTTCCAGCTCTCGTTAGGGAATTTTACCTGCCACTGGTATTTGAGGCCGGTTCCCTCTGCCTTTACCGTAAAGCTTGCCTGGCTTCCCACTGATACGCTGCAGTTAGACGGCTGGCCTGTTATCCTTAGTGCTTCTGCTGTACTGCATTTTGCCTCATTGCTCGTCACGCTCTTTCCGCTTGCATCCTTTACTATGCAGCGCACAAGCATTCCGTTATGCTTTCCTTCTGTCGTGAAGCTGTATGTTGCCGTTGTTGCTGTTGTTGAGCCTGAATTTTTCCAGCTCTCGTTAGGGAATTTTACCTGCCACTGGTATTTGAGGCCGGTTCCCTCTGCCTTTACCGTAAAGCTTGCCTGGCTTCCTACTGATACGCTGCAGTTAATAGGTTGACTGACAAGATGTAAAGTCTGAACGCCATACAATTCACACTCGCTAGCACTGACCAGTGCAGTTGATTCCACTAATAAACAACCACACAGAATAAGGCTTGCAATCAATTTTTCAATAATAAATTTACTTTTTTTCATTAGTTGCCCCCATTAAAATATATTTTATAATTTTATAGTACTATATACTTAAATATTCATCAGATTCCAAATATACTACTTACTTTTTTAGAAAGCTATATTAGGAATATGTCCTTCCGTTGCATTGTCTCTATGATGGATTTTTGCAGGATTTCCAATAACAATCGAATGATCCGGAACATCAAAATTAACAAATGTATTAGGAGCTATTAAAACATCATTTCCAATCTGTATTCCACCTACAATTGTTGAATTTGTACGTATACACACCCTATCTCCAAATTTTGGAACACCTGCTCTTTTCCCCCTAATGTCTCTCCCCACAGTTACACCATGTGTTATAAACATTTGATTTCCAAACTGCACTTGACCGTTAATAACGATTTTTCCCCAGTGTCCTATTATAAGACCATCTCCTATTGTAATATTATCCTCAAAACTAAAACCTGTCTTATTTTCCAGCTTCTTCATTTTCCATCGATAATATTTTCCCCAAATATTATCTTGATTCGCTTGAAATTTTCGATATAAATTTATATATTTCCATTCATATCCATGTAAAAATTCTTTAGTTAATACCCCACCTCTAAACTCTTGATTAATCAAATAATCCTTTTTTATTCTCTCCTTATATTCTCTATTATTATTTTTATAGAAATTTGTTGTAAATAATTTTTTAATATTCATGTTGCTTTCCCTCGAAAAAATATTGTTCTCTTTGTCGAACAATCTCATCATGACTTATATTCTTATTATACCAAGGATACTTTAAATTAATATTTTTTATATTTAAATACCAATCATCTATCTTCGCAATTACCCTTGCAGGATTTCCCATAACAACTGAATTTTCTTCAATTGAAGTGGTTATAACACTACCATCTAATATTAAGCAATTTTTACCAATTTTAACATTTGGATATAATATGACATTTGAACAAATATAAACATTATCCGCAATATCAATTGGTCCTAAATTTCTTAACTTCTGATTCTCTCCATTGTCAATTATACCATCAAAAAATTCTGCTGTCGGTCTATAATTAATAAACTTTGTATTATCTTCTATCACAACATTATTACCTATGGAAATAAGTTTCAAGTCATTACCAAAGTCACAATTACATAATTTGCAATTATTTCCTAAATAGTGAAATGCCATATTCAAATCACTCTCCGGTTTTCTCAGGACTATACGTTTTATCCTATCTGAACATTTTTTTTTTAAATATCGTAAAATTTTTTTTAAAAAAGAGAATCCCTTACGTATATAATTACAAAATCTACCTAATGTTGGATATCTGCCACAATAATACGAGATTTTGTCTTTAAAAGACACAACCTTCTCCGAAGATCTAAATCTTAATTTTGATTTATCCAATTTTATGCCTTGTTTCTTTGCTAGCTTATTAATAGCCCAATCAATCCTTCCATCCCATTCATAATCAATGGTTCTTTCTCGTGGGTTACTCTCATAATTTTTTATAGTCTCTGCTATTCCAACCGCAAACGGCTTAAAATTTCTAAAGTCTGGTGCCGCATCCACGATTTTGCTATTGTCAAATATTCTGTCTCTTGCTTTATCCCCCAATAAAACCCCTGAATATTCAGGTAAAACTTTAATAATATCATCTGTTGAAGCAGAAAATACTATAGGCTTTTTTTTCAATTCCTTTCCAACATACTGTAATACTTCGTTCCATGTCAAGACTTCACCTGATGTAATATGAAATGCTTCATTATATGCTTTTGGATTATTTACTAAATCAATATATGCCTTGGCAAAATCAACTGTATTTGTTAATGTACATTTTGCTTTGCCATTGTCCCACAACAATATAGGCTTATCATTTATAATTCTATTTGCAAGAGACCAATACTCTCCATTAACTGGTATAATTCCAAAAGGTATTCTTGTTTTACCATATGTAATATATGGTCTTATAATAGTAAATATAATTCCATATTTTTTGTAGTTATCCCGCAAGAACTGTTCACATTTAACTTTATTACTTCCATAGTCCCAATATTCATTTCCTAGTTTTGTATTCTCAGTAATAACCTCATCTTCAAAACTATATGCAACAGATGAAGAAACAAAGAAATACTGTTTACATTTTGTAGCCAAATAATCAAGTTTATACTTCAGTCCTTTAACATCAAACGACAAAAAATCAAATATTGCATCATAATTATTATCCAACCCATCTACTACACCATCTAATTTGTTAACATCACCGTGAATAATATTCACTCCTCTTGGTAATCTATAATCCCTAATACCTCTTGTAATACAGGTTATATCATATGATCTACGCAAGCCTTCATTTAACACATCTAAGCTTAATATCCCCGAACCGCCTAAAATAAGTATTTTTGTCATTTTTTTAATCTCCTATTGCCGATCTTATTTTACTACATACTTTTCTTAAAAAACTATTTTGAGGATTTTTCCCCATAACACCAAATGCCAATACCGGATAAATATACAATAATTTATAAAAAATATTTCTTCCCTTCTTTGTGGTTGTAGAATTATTATAATTTGAGTTATATTTTAAAACGTTGCTATATTCAAATCTTTCTACTATTCCCATTTCTTTTAAAATTCCTATTAATTCATCACTTTTATTTGAATGGCAAATTACCATTGAAAGACCTTTATTATCATCTAACTCTGATATATAATTTTCACAGCCCCAACAATCAGCTATTGTTATATCCGCTATCTTACTTTCACTTTTAAAGCAACAATCAAAGCATGATTTTCTTATAGAATATCCTTTAAACATACATTGCATATATGTATTATCAAACCCTGGAATCGAAATACTTGTACCATTATTTTTTTCCAATAAAAAGCTGAATTTGTGCCACCCCAAACTTTTGTCCTTAAAATTAATCTTTTTTATTTCAGAGCGTTTATAATATGTATCCAAATATTTATCCCAAGCCAACGGAGAAGGTATTCCCATACATATCAAATCAACACAATATAAAAAACTATAATTTTTTCCTAAATAAGCACGTAATCCCTCAACTTGACAAGTTGTGCCAAAAAAAATAACTTTTTTTTCTTGTTCAAGCTTATCTTTGATTTCAAGATATATATCATTTATTCTACTTTGTACATATTTAGAACCTGCCAATTCAATCACTTCACTTGTTGATGTAGCCGATTTATGAATAACATTATAGCTTCCATCAAATGAAGCACCATATACAATGCCATCGTGTTCAATAAAATAAGTTGCAAGAGATAGAAATACAGCTCCTGAAGAGCATATTCTTCTAAATTCATCATTATTTGATTTAAAGGCATACGCAGTTTTTTTGTCCACAATATTCCTATGATTTTTGTCATAATTAATAACCGGGCATATATTAATGCACATTTTACAATTAACACATTTATTTGAATTAACTTGAGGCATAAAAAAGCCCTCATAATTCTGTACCATATCTATACATTTAGTAGGACAGACCGAAGCACATCCTTCACATCCCGTACATCTATCTTTTATTATAGAATCTATCATTATAAAAGCCTCCTAATGATAAAATTATTATCTAAAAATATTTAAAATTCTATTAAACTTTCTTTTTGTAATTCTATCAATTAAATCTAACATCTGTTTAAAATAGATATTTTTTCTAAATATAATAAAAAGTAAAACATTCGAGATAATCACACATAACAAGGCATTAATAACTAACTTCCAAAAATCACCTATTTTAGATGTAATAAAATTGCAAATAACAAAACAAACAACAGAAATTATACATGCACAAAAAAAGTAAACTATCATATCAACAGTATATTTTCGCCAATCTCTTTTAAATACATATTTAAAAACATTGCTTATCATCCAAGGTATTGCTACCACTATATAACTAATAAGTGTTGACAAGATAATCGCATATATTCCCCACCATCTAACTAATATTAAATTCAACGTTAAATTCACTAAAGCCGCAACAAGCGGTCTGAATCTATCTTGATGCCATATTCCAGCTGCATCTTTATACATTCCAATTATCTGTTGCATTATTACAAAGTAAAAATAAACACATAACATTGCAACAACTAAAGTATCAAATGTATATTTCTTTCCTACCCACAAAATGATAAAAGGTTGGTAAAGACATCCAAAACAACTCATACATATTGTTACTATCCAATTAATTAGAAAAGTAATTATTCTGAAATCATTATAATTCTTATCAATGGTTTCTGTAATCATACTATTTCCTATACCAGCTAAACATGAACTAAAAATTATGGTTAATATTCCCATAACAGAAGACATTATAAAATAATAATTCTGATACATTGCTAATATAGTCAAACCCAAAAAAGCTGAAATAACTACTGTGTCTGCAGAATTAACAATTGTAGCTCCCAATTTTGCTGTAAATAAATCTTTAATTCGTTGATTAATACTTTTCACAATTTTTGGTGCTAGTTTTCCTTTAGCTCTATATTCTGGAAACATTTTATTTGCTAAAAAAGCAACAATTAAGTTGTTCAATATTTGTGTAACTAGCATTACAATGACATAATAATAATAATTATGAAAACACCATAATACAAAAAGCTGCAGCACATACTGAATTGTTGTAGTAAAAAAAGTAACTTTACTTACAATGTCAGTTCTTTGATGTGCTTGTAGTAATGAATTTTTATATGCAAAAAGCCAATATGTCAAAACTGTCGCAGCAAGATTAAATAAATATAAAATATAAATATTAATATTATTTGGGACTTCACCACTAATTAGTTTTGGTATAAACGGAGTCAGCAATAAACCTATAACTGCAATTACTAATCCTACAAACCTATAATACAACTTATAAAGATTTAATAATGCACAAATAGTAGATGTGTCTTTATCAACAATAGGCTTATACATACTATACACCATTGCAGATCCTACACCTAACTCAGCTAAATTTAATACCTGTAAAATTGAAGTAAATAGGCTATTTAATCCTAAATATTCTACACTCATTAAGTATATCATTGCTGTTCTCATCAAGAACGGCACAATAATTTGATATAGTCTTAAACCCATACCAAATATTATATTTCGCATAGCATTTTTCGTTTTGTTCATATCTATTTTTACCTATATTATTATATCTATTTTTAATAAATTGTATTTTATAACAAAATATCTTTTAAAATATTAGTTGTCTCATAAGATTCTTTTTTCATTTTCTCATGAACTGAAATCAAATATTTTTTATATTCATCATAGTTATCAGTTAAAATCGAAAATTTCTTTTTTAATTCCTCATCTGAAAGCTTGTCCAAAGAAATACAATACCTATCTAATTCCATTTTTTTCATAAACCCTTGCATTTTTTGTTCATATGAAATAGAAATAAATGGCGTCCCCATTTTTGCTGAGAAAATATTACTATGATATCTCATTCCAATAACAGCATACATACATCCAATAACATATTGTTGAAAATATGTATCATATTTTTCGTCATCAGAACAAATAACAAAATAATTTTCCTCGTCAAAACAATACTCTTTCATTAAATTATAATCATTTCCTAATCCATACAATTGCGGAATAAAAACAATTCCGTAACCATTTTGTACAAAATTCTTTAATACATTTGTGAAAGTTTCTTTAATTTTTATCTTAATTTCATTATTTGAATATTTAGGATGCCAACTCAAATCTGTGATTGTTACACCGATACATTTTTTGTGGTTTTTTATAAAACTACATAGTTCTTTATATTTATCTAGTTTAACTTTATTCGATGTCAAATCTATATCATGCTGCAACGCAGAATCCAATGTTAATATTGGATTTTTCTCTGGGACAAAATTATTGACATAACTATATGAAATGGGATCTCTTACAACAATAGCTGTTGCTTTACAGAGTATCTTTTTTCTCCACTTATTTCTCTTTTCAACCTTAAAAGGACCCATAGATGGAGCATAAAACATATATTTCTTATTCATAGATATTATTAAATCAAATATCGATAGATATGATGGTTCATCATCATAATATAAATCTCCAATACTTGGTCCTCCAGGCGCATGCACTACTATATCAGAATCTTTTATCTCATTTACAAGTATTCTTTCATTATGTGATAATGCCAACGTCCCTTTCGTAATAAGTGCTATATTATGTGCAATTTTTGATTTAAAAGATCCAGGACAAAATTGGCGTATCATCTTGACGTTACTAGGCATATTAGGATATCGTGTTCCAATCCCTCGTATTGCTAGTGTAATGCTCAAATTTGTATATAATTTATTTAATTCATCTACCATTGCATGAATAGCGGCTTCATCTCCTCTATTATCACAATGACAATTGATAACTAATATCTTCATTATATTATTATCCTCCCTACAATCTATAATCCAATCTTTTTTATCCACATATCAATTGACAATGAGTGATAGCTATTTATTACATATTCTTTAGCCATAAAATTATCTGGTATATTGATATTATCCCTATCCACGATTATCATATTATCTGAATAAACAGGATAATATTTCATATATTTATTAACTGTAATAACCTTTGTTTCTGTCAATAACGCATCAAATGCCCGTGTAGTTGGACCTTTTTGACATATCTGTGGAACATCTAAAATTGCTTTGGATTCTCTCATAATACTAATATATTGTTTATTTGTAAGTGGTGAATTATGGCAAAATCTTCCTCCAACATTTTTTTTATCATATAAATAAATAAATAATCTATAAATCGACGAATATCTTTCATACAAATCATCAGCAATTTTTCTTCTATCATCATTTAAAGAGCCAATAAATACAATATCATATTTGTCTTCTTTACTATGCCCTACACCCGATTCTTGAACAAAAACAGGTAGGTAATTCCACTTATTTTTTTTACATTCAATTATGTTATATGAATAAACTTCATCAAAATATCTAATATGATTTTTTTTAATCAAATTACTAACATCGTCCCATGCATAATATATATATCTTGCATTCGGATTTAACATTCTTACCTTTTTATAAAACTCATCTGATAAATAAGGTCCATTAATACAAAAAACAACTGAGAAATAATTTTTTTCAAGACATATTTTGCCAAGTTCGTTTTCTAAGAAAAACGCTTCTGCCTTCTCCAAGTCATAATTAAAACACTTTCTAAATAAATGTCTAATCCCCCATCGAATTTTATTACATTTATAAAACTTATCTAATATTTCCCGGTCAAATTCATCACTGTCCAACCAGCAAACCTCATATTTTCTATTCAAGTTTTCTTTAAGGCTCTTCTCATAATCCATAAATCTAGGCATTAACAATAAAAGTCTATCCATCTTAATCCTCTCATATCATATTATTTATCTGTGTGATACTACTTCATTTGTAGTTAAATTAACCACCACTTTTGGAAGTTTATCATCCTCCGGAATTCCATCTCTTTTTGATGAATAACCATATTTTCCATCATCATATAACAAGACAAATTTATCCAAATAATATGCCTCAAAACTTTCAATTATACTCGTTCTCTTAATAATAGAGTTGTTTTCTCAACAATATCTTTCCAAAAGAATCGATTTTTTGAAATCTTTACAACCATTATAAATTTCTTAATGCCAATAGTATTTTTTATTATTCGCTTCTCATCTTTGTAGTGTGAAATCAGTCCCAATCTCCTATGAAATTCTTCGGAGTTAAGAAACTTTGAAATGGACTCTTCAGTAATTGAATCAATCTGCTTCATATTTTGAGCAAGATAATCTCTCATAAGAAATTGCTCTGCTTCATTTGATTTTGATATACCACTCTGGCGTATCCTATAACTCAATTCAACTTTAGGAATATTTCCAACTTTGTAGCCATGAGCCATTGCACGAAGTATAAAATCGTAATCTTCACAACGAGGAACATTCCTATAACCATTTAATTCTTGATAGACCTTTAATTTCACCATCCATGTAGGATGTGCCAAACAGTTTCCCCATCGCATAAATAACTTGACATGAGCTGCTGTAACTGGAAAACGCATTGTCTCCTTTTGAACAACACCTTTCTCATCTATTATTTCAATAAAAGATCCAACAATATCCAAATTATTTTGCTGCATATATTGTAGTTCATCTTTCAAGCGTGTTTTTCTGCTAACATCATCAGCATCCATTCGTGCAATAAAGGATCCCGTCGCCTCACTAATTGCTCTGTTTAAACTTTGAACCAGTCCAACATTTTCTTTATTTTCAATAAATTTTATTCTTTGGTCATTTGCTACTTGAACCGCCGTCTTTATATCTTTGTTTTCCGGATTATCACTAACAATTATAAATTCAATATTCTGATATGTTTGATTAATAATGGAGTCAATACTTCTACTCAGTTCATCAAACGACTCGTTATATGCACTCATAATTACAGAAATTTTAGGTGTATTGCTCATTTCTACTCTCCAATTATTTTCTATCAATCTCTTTAGCTGGAATTCCAACAATAGTAGCATTTTCTGTCAGACAACTTTTTACAACAACTGCACCTGCACCAATTTTGACTCCATTTGCAATCTGAATATTACCTAGTATTTTTGCTCCCGTTCCAATATCAACGTTATCTCCAATAATAGGGCATCCTTCTGTTTTTCCATTATTTCCAATACAGTTATCACCATGCAACATACAATTTTTACCAACTTTTGATTCTGCATTTACAATAATATTACCATAATGCCAAATATGTAGTCCTTTGTCAAAAACACCTGCTGGTATATAAATTCCTAATTTTGCCCCAAGTCTATTTTTACTCAATCGATATATAAACCTTGAAACAATATCTGTTGCTTTTTCTTCTGCTCGCAATTTTTTCTGAAAGCAATATAAATACCATTCATGTTCTTTAAGTATCGCAGACTTTAAAAATTTTCTCTTGTCTTTGAAATATATTTTTCTTGTATTCTCCATTGTTTACTCAATTTTTTTCTTTTTATTTTGAAGCCAGGTAAGGAAATAAACTGCATTTATCCACATATGTTCCATCGCAAAATTGTAAATATATTGTAACTTATTAAAAGAATTTCTAGGATAGCTTCTTATTAACGTTTGAACATCTTTTCTGGAACAAATTTTTCTTATATTTAGAATTGCTGTTCCATAGCTATTTTTATCTTTATAAAATACTTCAAGTTTAATACAAGTACGAATATGTCCTATAAAATTTGTGTCTAAGCGATATTGTGCCTCAATTGGCAAGTTTAATATCTGAATTTTTTTTTCCATATAATGATATAATTCCATAACAAGATTCAACTTATTGGGTTTATATGTATGTGTCAATGACCCTTCGTTAAAGCAATAATAGTATATTGCTTTATGAAATATATAAACCTTTTCACACTTTGGATACACATCTACACTAAATGCTAAATCTTCCCATATAAGTTTTCTCTCAGATGGAAACCTTAAATTATTTTTAATAAATAGTTCTTTCTTAAATAATTTGGCAGTTGCCGTATATGAAAATGCATCCTTTTTTTTACCGCAATCTCCCATCATATGATTGATTATAATATTTTTTATGTCATCCCCCTCATATAATCGTTCTTCAATCATAACCTTCATTTCTTTGTCTTTGTAAAACATATTGGCTACTACTACATCTGCATTTGTTACAGCCGCTTTTTCCACCATAGTTTCAACTGCATCCAATGTTAAATAGTCATCCGAATCAACAAAAGTAATATACTCACCAGTAGATTTTTCTATACCATAGTTTCGTGTTAATCCAAGTCCTTCGTTTTCTTTATGAAATATTCGGACTCTAGAATCTTTTGACTCATATTCCTTGCAAATTGAAAACGAATTATCTTTCGATCCATCATCTACTAAGATAATTTCTAGATTCTTATAACTTTGTTCAATAATTGAATCAACACATCGTTTCAAATATTTTTCTACATTGTATACAGGAACAATAATTGATACTTTCTGCTCCATTTTATCCTCCATTAATACCAATTCAATAAGATACCTAGTTTTAATGCTACTGTTCCAGCGACCGTCAACCTTTTGAAACTCGGATCAAACAAAAGGGACATTTTATCTTTAAATACATTTTTATAATCGCTTACTTTTTTCAAAAATGTCTGATCACTTGGCTTCAAAATATCACTATAAAACTCTAACATTGCTGTACTAATGTTAGGGTACGACTTCTTTTGTAACGTTTTTTTCAATCTATACTGAATCGCAGTTTCTTTTGTTCCCTCGCCAGTAACACTAGTATCATATCTAATCCAATAGTAAAGTTCTTCATCTACATAATATACTTTTCCAAACCAAAAACATAACGTTCCAATCCACATATCATGAGGCAAGTCATCAACCTCAGGCCAAACTCTACAAACCAGTTCTTTTGCACTCTTATTTATGACTGTTGCTGCACCATAATTGTACGTTTTAATTAATGTAAGTTTTTTTGTTAATTGCTCAGGTTTAAGAATTTCAACCTGTTCATCCAGCCGATTCAGTTTTATATCACTACGTTGCATTTTACAATACGCCAACTGTGGAACATTATTTTCGTTCTGCATTGCATCAATACACTTAATCAACTTATTAGGTTTCCAAACATCATCCTGATCTGCAAACGCATAGTAATCTGCATCATTACACATCGAAAGACCGAGCCAAAAACTTTTCGCATAACCAACGTTTTCTCCTTTAATAATCTCAATTCTGTTATTTGGATGTCTTTGTACGTATTTTTGCACAACTTCAACTGTATTATCTTTGCTACAATCATCTCTCACTAAAACTCGAACATCTACTCCAATCTGTGCAAAGATTGAATCTAACTGTCGTTCTATTTGTCTAGCACCATTATATGTTGAAATAACTATTATTACTGTTTTCATTTATCTTCCTTTATTTTTTCAAATTTTACTCTTAAATTTTTTATAACTTTATTAGTTCCAAAATCATTAAAAGCCCAAAGTATAAACGGGAGGAACGAGTAATCAACTAAATCGTTATCGACAAAGTTTGCTATAAAAACCATCACTATAGTTCCTAGTATACATATATTTTTTTTATTTTTTTTGGCCAAAAGATACGCAATAAAGAAATAAAAAAATAGAACTAAAATCCCATATCTTAATATTATATATAGATAACCATTATCCAGAACAACTGTACTCAAATTTTGTCCATTAGCATAAGTAATATTATCGTTTATAAAATTTTCATTACTCATAATATTTATAAAATGAAATCCAATTCTTCTCATCTTAAATATAGCAAGTCTGAATCTTCCCGAAAAAAAAGTATCAATTGTATTCCAAATTCCTCCTCTTAATAACAAAAACATCATTGAAAATGAAAAAATCGACATAACTGGAATACTTAAAACCGTTGCATGATATAATACCTTATTCTCACCATTTTCTTTTTTCTTTGCAAGGATAACAAATACAGATAAGAGCAATGATATAATAATTGCATTTCTTGAACGGCAAAAAACATTTACAATCACCGAAAAAATCATAAATAACACTATCACACTATCGCGTACTCTTTCTTTTACAATGCAAATATAATAGACCTCCAAATAAAAAATCAACAATGGAAATACATTACTATGGTAAAATCCCAATGAATGTCTGTTATAATCTATTTGCTCTAACGTATCACGCGAAGTTAAAATATCTGGCAAAATTCCAATCAAACATAAAAATAACACACTAATGATTCCAATTATTATTATTCTTAAACTTATTCTAGCTAAAACTAATGATTTAAATGGTACAGAATATGATTTGCACTTTTTACCAATCTGCAACCCTAAACCGCAACATTTTAAAAAGCCTAAAAATCTAACTTTAATACCACCTATTATTCTAGTTTGTCTCATAATATCAATAATACGTAATCTTAGCCTCTTCCATCCTGATTCTGCCGAAAGCTTCAAACCTCTTTGGTAGAAATTTTGCTTTATTTCTACATTTAGCTTCATAAATTTCTTATTCTTTTGTCTTTGATCATAAAAAAAATTCTGATCCACCTGATCCACAAACAGTTTTTCATTAAACCTATAATTTTGAAACACACGCATTCGAATAGCCAGGCAACTTGCAATAGCATTAAATTCTTCTTGTGGAATTTCTTGACTGATTTTCTGAATATATTGGCTCCTCATAAAATTGTATCTGTTTGGTGAATAGATTACACCATCCTGACCATAGATAATTGGTGCAAATATATCAACATCTGGATTAGAATCCAAAGCAATCTGTAACTGTTCAAAATATTGTTTTGTAACATCAGTATCATCATCAAACAAAATAATAACATCTTTATCTTTAGATAAATCAATCGCAGCATTGTATGCTTTTGATAATCCCTGATTTCCACCCATTGATATATATTTAATGTTTTTCTTTTCACAATATGTTTTATTGCCATAGTTTGATGTACTATTATCAACTATTAAAATTTCAATTGAATCTTCATTAAAACTTAAAATATTTTTACATGTAATTGAATTTTCAATGCTTTTATTATAGATAACAATTGTAGCTACAATAGAATTATTCATAATGTTATTCCTTCATCTGCTCTTTTATATCTGCATCAACTATTTCTTCACCTGTTTTTCCAACCAGCTGTGCCTTACTAGCTTCACTTAATCCATTATTAACAACGCAATTCTTATCACAAGTACTGCAGTTATCTAATTCATCTTTTGTCACTTTACCATCACGGTATTCTCTACATATTTTGTTCTCATACATAGAATACTTTCCACCAAAAACACTCTTAACTTTATGCGTAAATACCCACCAAGCCGGTTTCCAAATATATTTGTGCATAGCCGGAGAAACTGAGCCTATCATCCAACAATCTCTATCACAACAACGTACTTTTTTTCTAACATTCTCTGCTTCCACACTATTCCATAATTCATCCCATGATTGATTATTAAGATTTCCCATAACCTCTTTATCTTTTGTTCCATTACATGGCATAACATCTCCATAAGGATCAATAAAGAATGTGTCAAAACTCATATCACATGGCAATAATCTTTTCTGTCCATATATATAATTAATAAGTCCGTGATTAAAATATGCTCTAAACCATTTCTTCGGACTATTACTCTTCAACAGTTCATTAACAAGATTTTCAAAATTCTTTGCAACCATCTGACGATCACTTATAATATTTTTCGCCTCAACAAAATAAAAACTATTATGTAGACTTGCCGTAGCAAACTCCATTCCCATTTCATTAGAAAGCTCATATAAAGGAACAAGATCCGGAGCATTTTTATCCTGGACAGTCATTCCAAAGCCTACATCCTTCATTCCCATTTCACGTAATTTCTTTAACGTACCATATCCTCTCTGAAATCCATTTTCCAAGCCACGAATCTCATTATTTGTTTTTTCAAGTCCTTCAATAGATATTCTTATACCAATTTGAGGAAATTCTTTTGCTAAATCCACAATTCGGTCTGTAAAAAATCCATTAGTAGATATAACTATTCGATCACTTTTCTTATATAATTCTCTTACAATATCCTTCAAATCAGTTCTTATGAAAGGTTCGCCCCCTGTAATGTTTGTAAAATACATCTTAGGAAGTTTTTTTATAGTTTCAATGCTGATTTCCTCATCCGGTTTTGAAGGTGCTTTATATCTATTGCACATGCTACAGCGAGCATTACATCTATAAGTTACTATGACTGTTCCATTTAATTTTTTTTCTGACATTTTATTTCCAACCTTTTTTATTTTTATCTGTATAAGCAGCAAGTATCTTTTACAATTTTATTCCAGCTATATTTATTACAAACAAATTCCTCTGCTGTACATTTAAATGATTTCACCTTCGAAGAATTACAACATATATCAACGAGTTTTGTATATAAGCTATTTACATCTGATTTTTGAAATATAAGTGCTTTATCTTCAACCACATCAACACACTCAGGTATGTCCGATACCAAGCAACAATTTCCATAGCTCATTGCCTCTAACAAACTTAAAGGCATTCCCTCTAAGTCAGATGGAAGTACATACACATATGCATTGCTATACAACTCTTCTAACTCTTGTCCTTGAACAAATCCAGTAAATAAAATTCGTTTATCTTCTTTAGCAAGTTCTTTTATTTCATTTTCAAATTCACTTGTATCCGAACTGCCACCAGCAATAACCAATTCTTTATCTGTATCAACCTGTTTAAATGCTTCTATTAAATATTTGATTCCTTTTTCCGGAACTAATCGTCCTAAAAACAATATGTAAGAATCTTTTTCCAAACCATATTTTTCTGTAATTAGTTCAGCTTTTTGTTTTTTGGGTCTATTCACCCCATTCGGAATAAACACTGTTTTTCTTCCATATGTTTTCTCGAAGTAATCCTGTACACCTTTACTCAATACGATTATTTCATCCGCATACTTTACTGCGTTCCGTTCGCCCTGCCGGATGAACTTTGCTCCGAATCCTGCTTTCCATTTTTCACGCTGCCAATCCAAACCATGTATTGTGACAATCACTTTTTTACCGAGCAGTTTTGGTATCCAAGCAAAAAATGCCGGTCCCTCTGCATGAATATGTACAATATCATATTTGCCAAAAGCACAACATAATGCCGCAAAAAATGACGATGATACAGCTGCAAGACCTTTCTTTTCTATTGTTGGGACTGTTTTAAGCCTGATTCCTTTATATTCTTTAAGTCGTTTTGAATCAAACTCAGAACCACTCACATGATGTCCACCTCTGTTATAGCAGGTTACGTTATATCCTTGTGCAACCATCCTTGTGCAAAGTTCTTCAACTACTATTTCAACTCCACCTTCTCTTGATGGAATTCTTTTTTGCCCAAACATAGCAATATTGAGTTTTTCTTTATGCTTACTCTTTCGTCTGTTCACGTCTCTTACACTGCTCCATCGTTTTTCAAAACTCCTACAAACGTCTTGAATATTATCTTTACATCCCCCTTAACACTCCACTCCCCAATATACTGGGTATCCAGCTTTACCACTTCCTCAAAGTCCGTGATATTACTCCTTCCACTTACCTGCCACAGTCCGGTCAGTCCCGGCCTGAATGACATTCTGGCTCTGTGGTGAGGTTCATACTTCTCCCACTCATCCAGTGTTGGTGGTCTGGTGCCCACAAGGCTCATATCTCCCACTAGTATATTGAAAAATTGTGGGAATTCATCCAGGCTTGTTTTCCTGATGAACTGTCCGATTCCGGTTTTCTTCTTTCCGTTTGGCAGCACCTTATTGCCTATTATTCTCGGGTCGAAGTCCATCTTGAACATCATTCTGTCCCCCACTTTATTCTGTGCCATGAGCTCCTTCTTTCGCTCCTCGGCATCCATGTACATGCTGCGGAATTTATACATCTTGAACTTTCTGCCGTTCCTGCCGATTCTCTCCTGTGAGAAGAATATCGGTCCCGGCGATGCTATGTATATCATCGGTCCCACAAATATCATGATGATAAGTGTGAACAGGCAGCCCACCAGTCCTCCGACTATATCCATGCCCCTCTTTACCAGAAGTGCGCTGGTATTTGCATAGTTCACGCTTGATGTGACTACTGTGTAGTCGCCTATCTTTTCTATCTGCTTATAACCGCCCTGGGCTGTGCCGTTTTTGGCTATTCCTGTATGTACTGCTATTCCCATCTCAAGGAATATATCTGCCATCTTCTCAGGATATTCATCCTCGCTGCAAGGCGGGATGAGTACCTCATCCACCCACTCATCACACGCATAGTCCACTATGCCATCATGGTTTGCAACTATCGGTATGCCGCATATAGTCTCACCCTTCATGTCTGTATCCAGTGAAGCTGCTACTATCTTTGTATAGCCTATACAGCTTTTCTCCACTGTGCGCAGTGTATCACGTAGCATAGCATCGGGTGCTATGACAAACAGCGATTTCTTTGATGCTCCAAATCCCTTTTTCTTAAGGAAGCTCTTGAGCGCTAGTCTTGCTACATATGTTATTGTCACATAGATTGGAAACATGATATAAAATGATAATCGCGAGTATATATCAGCCATCTGTGTGGTGAACAGAAATAGTGCTGTCACCAGAAATACAAGCACTGCATGCTTACATGTCGATATAAATTCATCCAGATATCCGCGTTTTAGGACGTTCTTGAATGAGTCTGCCATTATCTCCACAAAGAAATCTATCAGAAGAAATGCTACCCCCAGTATACGGTAGTCCTTGTCCATATATTGGTTATTAAAGCCGAAGCGTATCACATATGAAATAAAAAATGCTATAACAATGCATGCGATATCTATAAGCATAAAGTCTATATGCTTTGTCCATCCTCTGCCTTTCTTTCTGTACATTCTTTCCAAATTCTCCTTGTGGTATCTTTTATTTTCCTTTATACCTGTTCTAGGGGAGGTACCTTTGTACCCCCCAGAATATTTTTAGCCTGTTTTGTTTTTTGTATGTTTTATTCGGTTATTTGTATCTTTTTCTGTATCTAATCAGGTTTTTCAATAATATATTTTCACCCATTTTTAATTCTTTGTCAATGAATATTAGGTTTTCTTTACAATTTTTGACACATTCGCTAACCGCTATGGTATTACAGCACCAATAATTATACATTATTATATGTCATGCTGCTTATTTTTCCTCAAACAACCTCTGCTTCCTCTCTATCATCTCATCAATCCTTGCGATATACTGCCCTACATCCTTGACATTCTCGCATCTATCGATGCGGTGTGTGCCATCCGGATTCGGTACGGGCCAGACACGCTTGGTGCTTGCTCCTGCTCCGCACGCCACGATGGTCTGCTTTTCCTCCATTATCAGTATGTTGTATACGCCGGCCTTGCCCTTTGCCGCATAGCCTACGTTCTCCATGTTGCCAGCCATGCCCTTCTGCCTGTAGAGGTAGTATGGCTCAAGCCCCATCTGCTTACAGTAGGCTGCGCAGAGATCCATATGCTCCTGAGTGTTGACCATCTGCATATCGCTGTAGCGATCCTTGAAGATGGTGAGTCTTGCAGCTCGCTTTACTGCGAGTGAGTGGATGGTGACATTGTCAGGTGCCAGCTCCTTTACAAGCTCCATTGTGTGCCTTACATCATCGAGTGTCTCCTCGGGAAGTCCCATGATGAGGTCCATGTTTATGTTGTCAAAGCCCAGCTCACGCGCGAGCTTGAAGCTTTGTATCGTATCGTCTACTGTGTGGTGTCTTCCTATTATATCAAGTGTCTGCTGCTTCATGGTCTGTGGATTTACTGATATACGGCTGATGCCGTTTTTCTTTAGTGCCAGGAGCTTTTCTCTCGTGATGGAGTCCGGTCTGCCTGCCTCCACCGTAAATTCCAGACAGTCCTTTAAATCAAAGCTGCATTTGATTTTTCTGATAAGTCTGTCAAGCTGCGCAGGGCTTAGTGTGGTCGGTGTGCCGCCTCCTATGTAGATGGAGTTTAGCTTCTTGTGATAGAATTTCTGTGCTGTGTAGTCTATCTCCTTCTCGAGTGCGTCAAGGTAATCGTCCACGCGGTTTTTCCACACACCCAGCGGGTATGAGGTAAACGAGCAGTATGCACAGGTGCTCGGGCAGAAGGGTATTCCTATATACAGGCTGTAGCCGTTGTCATAATCCACCTTATCGAGCAGTGCCTTCTCGCGCTTTGCTATGCCTATTGAGAGGTCAATTTTCTCATCACTTGCGAGATAGGTTTCCTTCAGATAGTCGTAGTTTTCCTTATCGCTCATGCCGTCCTCTATGCACTTCATGGCTATCTTGGTCGGTCTGATGCCTGAGAGTGTGCCCCATGGAAGGCTCTTTCCTGTTCCTTTTTCTATCATGGAATATAGGGCGAGCTTGAGACGGTTTTTGGTTTCCTTGCGGTCTGCGCTGTCTACGGATATTTTTGTGCAGATACTTTTTCCGGCTGTTTTAATGTCACTTTCTTCGGCTTGCTGCATCTCATCTGTCATGGAATTATTTCCGCCGGCCATATTCAGCGTCCACTCCACTGCAATTTCATTGCCCACATAGTCTATCTTAAATACCTGTGAGGCATCCGCAAATTCTTTTGCGCCATCGTCTGTCATCTCGTGGTGTGTGCAGGCTAAGTTTTTCCCCTCCACCTCATCAGGTGGGCAGCTATAGTACATCTGCACCTCCTCCTGAGGGAAGAACTCCTTAAGCAGTGAGTGCACATCATATTCAAAATCCGGTTTATTAAATACTACTACTATCATAAGTAAGGGTTATACATCCTCTCGTTTTCTATGGTTGTTGTGTCGTTGTGGCCCGGGTACACCTCTGTATGCTCAGGCAGTGTCATGATTTTTTCCTTCACTGTGCGCACGAGGTCTGACATGCTGCCGCCCTTGAAATCCGTACGTCCGATTGAGCCGCAAAACAGCGAATCGCCTGTAAAGATCACGTCCTCATACGGGAAATAATAGCAACAGCCGCCCGGTGTATGCCCCGGTGTGTGAAGCACTACTATGTGAAAGCCCGCAATGTCAAGCTCCTGCTTATCCTTCAAAAATACATCTGCATAAAAGGTCTTTGACTGGCCCATCATGTAGCTGACATTGAGCTGTGGGTCATCGAGTGTGGCTTTGTCTGCCTCATGTATATATATCTTGATGCCGTAGCGGTCTGCGAGCGGCTTTGCATCCGTGGCATGGTCAAAGTGTCCGTGTGTGAGCAGTATCGCTACAGGCTTTGCGCCTGATTCGTCCACTTTTTTGGCGAGCTGATTAGCACACGCGCCCGGGTCTATTATTATCATTTCCTTTGTCTTTATATTGGTGACAAAGTAGCAGTTGGTCTGCACCGGTCCCACTACGAAGTGGTCTATCTTCATATTTACCATATGAGTGTACTCCTTGTCTGTTATATGTTATGCTTCACGCAAGAACCACCGGGATTTAGCCGGTGGTCCTCTCTACGTCTATTACACTTTCTATCTGTCTGAGCTTCTCCACGAGAACCTTTATCTGGTCCCTGCCTTTGATATTGAAAAACACCTCGATTGTAGCGATGCCCTGCTTGCTGGTCTTGGACTGGATACCACTGATATTGATTTCCTTCTCGGTAAATATCTTTGTGATATCTACGAGCAGTCCCGGCCTGTCATGACAGAATATCTTCAGGTCTGCCTGATACTCGGCACCGTTGTCCATGAGGGCTGTATCCTGCCACTCTGCTTCTATGAGCCTGTCCTTTTCTATCTTGGACAGATTGATAATATTCACGCAGTCTGTCCTGTGGATGGAGATGCCTCGGCCTCTTGTGACAAAGCCCACTATTTCATCTCCCGGAACAGGATTGCAGCACTTCGAGAAGTGTACAGCCACGTCATAGAGCCCGTGTACCACAATACCGCTCTTTGACTTGTGCTCCGGCTGTATGCCTGCTGCTGCCTGCTGCTTTTCTGCGATGCTGCCAAGCACATCTGCATCTGTCACAGGCACCACATGATCCTTCTTGTACTCGTCGTACATCCTGTTGACTATCTGGCTCTCCTTGAGTCCGCCGTGTCCGACGGTTGCAAGGCATGAGTTCCAGTCGTGGAAGCCGTATTTGCGGCGTATTTTCTCCTGATACTCAGGCTTGTTTATCTCTGCAAAGTTGATGCCCTTTGCCTTGGCATAGGCTGCTATCAGATCCTTGCCGTGCTGTATATTCTCCTCCTTGAGCTCACTTCTGAACCACTGGTTGATCTTGTTCTTGGCCTGTGTGCTCTTTACGACCTTGAGCCAGTCACGGCTTGGTCCCTTGGAGTTCTGTGAGGTGATTATCTCTATCTGGTCACCGTTTTTAATGACATAGTCTATCGGCACCAGCTTGCCGTTTACCTTGGCACCGACCATCTTGTTGCCGACCGCAGAGTGTATGCTGTAGGCAAAGTCTATAGGTGTGGAGCCCTTTGGCAGGTTCTTTACATCGCCGGACGGTGTGAATGCAAATACATTGTCGGAGAATAAATTTAAATCACTCTTTAATAAAGTCATAAATTCCTTATTATCCGACATATCCTGCTGCCACTCAAGTATCTGGCGCAGCCAGCTGAGCTTCTCCTCCTCTGTGACAGTGGTGGTAGTGGCATTGCCGTTGTTTGTTTCCTTGTACTTCCAATGTGCCGCGATACCGTACTCAGCAGTACGATGCATCTCGTAGGTACGAATCTGTATCTCAAACGGCTGTCCGCTCGGGCCTATGAGTGTCGTGTGAAGCGACTGGTACATGTTCTGCTTCGGCATGGCAATATAGTCCTTGAAACGGCCCGGTATAGGCTTATACTTCTCATGTATGATACCAAGCACTGCGTAGCAGTCCGGTATGGTATCCACCAGAATCCTGATGGCAAAGAGGTCATATATCTGGTCTATAGTCTTGTCCTGATTGACCATCTTCTTATATATACTGAAGAAATGCTTTGCCCTGCCGTATATCTCAGCCTTGATGCCGGCATCTGAAACATACTTCTTGACATCGTTTACCAGACCCTGGATGTAGGTGTCGCGCTCTGTCTTTCTGAGTGCTACCTTCTCTACCAGATCGTAGTAGGCATCCGGATAGAGGTACTTCATACAAAGATCCTCGAGCTCTATCTTTATCTTGCTGATACCAAGTCGTTGTGCGATAGGGCAGTAGATATCCTGTGTCTCTCTGGCGATACGCTGCTGTGCCTCCTTGGACTGGTACTTGAGTGTACGCATATTGTGCAGTCTGTCTGCCAGCTTTATGAGGATGACTCTGATATCCTTTGCCATGGCGAGAAACATCTTGCGCAGATTCTCAGCCTGCATCTCAAGCCTGTCCGCATTCTTATCCTTCGGATCCTTGGTGCTGTCTGTCAGATGCAGGTGCTTTAACTTCGTGACACCGTCCACCAGATGTGCGACATCGTCTCCAAACTCCGCACGCATCTCATCCATGGTCATGATGGTATCCTCCAGCACATCATGGAGCAGTCCTGCTGCAATGGTTTCCTTATCCAGCTCGAGCTCGGCGAGTATTATGGCAACACAAAGCGGATGTATGATATAAGGCTCTCCCGACTTACGCGCCTGCCCCTTATGGGCATCATAAGCTACCCTGTAGGCTTTGTCCACAAGGCTCGTGTCATCAGACGGATGGTACTTTTTGATTTCCTTTTTAAGCTCATCGTAAAGCTCCTCTGGGCTCGTAAAATCCTTTGTTCCCCTTATACCGCTGGTATCTGAGCGAAATTTGTCCGCTATTTTTTCTAATTCTTCTGTTGAGTAATCTGCCAATAGTCTCACCTCGATTGTAGTGTATCTTTAGTAGCCATTATATTTTATTTCTTTAAAAATTGCAATCTTATGTTGTTAGCCGATAACCATCTTTACTCCGCCATACATGCCTGCTGAATTGCCGAGTGTGGCAAGCTTGATCTCTGTCTCACGGCTTGCATGAAAAGCATACTCTTTATAGTACTTTGCTGCAGTATCGATGATGATGCTGCCTGCCTTTGAAAGGCCTCCGCCGACAACAAATACCTCAGGGTCCATAACGCATGCTACTGCTGCCATTGCCTTGCCGAGAAGCTTCATAGACTGCTCTACTGCCGCAATGCCCGCTGCATCTCCTGCCTTTGCCGCATCGCATACATCCTTGGCTGTGAAGCCTGCATTTAAATCAAGCTCTGTTGCCACATCCCTGTGTGCTGCAATGTATCTCTCTGCCACTCTTACGAGACCGTTTGCTGATGCATACTGCTCTAAGCAGCCCTTCTTGCCGCAGCCGCAGCACTCTGACTCATCATCTACCATAGGCATATGTCCTATCTCTCCGCCTGCTCCGTTTACTCCGGCTATGATTCTGCCCTCGCGGATGATTCCTCCGCCTACGCCTGTGCCGAGTGTGATCATGACTACATCCTGATGACCCTTTCCGCCACCCTGCCACATCTCACCGAGTGCAGCTACGTTGGCATCGTTTCCGGCCTTTACCTTGATGCCGCCGCACAGTACTGAGAGTGACTGTGCCACGTTGAACACGCCCCAGCCGAGGTTGACACACTTCAATACTGTTCCGTCATCCTTTATCGGTCCCGGCACTCCCATGCCTATTCCCTCGATGTCACCCATCTCGATGCCATGCTTCTCGTTATTCTCCTTGATGGATGCTGCGATATCAGGCAGAATGAGCTCGCCGGAATTCTCTGTGCGTGTAGGAATCTCCCATGTATCGACAAGCTTTCCTGTGGTCTCGAAAAAGCCTATCTTTACAGTTGTTCCACCTATATCTACTCCGTATGCATATTGTTTCATTTTTTCGTCCTCCAAATCGTTAAACTATGTTTATATTTTATTGCCTAATCGCATATTTTTCAATGTTTTTCATTGTTTTTTATATTTTTTCTATATATAGAAGCGTTTATATCTTCATCCATATGCCCGCTATTTGTAAATCCAAGCTTTTTTGCAAGGCGCACCGATGCTGCATTTTTCTCGTCTATCCGGCAGTAAAGCTCTTCAAAGTCTGTATTTTCGCGCGCATATTCTATGATGAAGCGGCACACCTCCGTGGCATAGCCTTGGTTCTGAAATTCCGGTGCTATCATATAACCCAGTTCATCATGCTCAAGCCCTGCCCGTCCTATCAGCTTACCTGTTTCCTTGGAAAATACAAGCCACATGCCATACTCGTAAAAGCCATACATGTTCTCTATATATGCCTTCTGGTATTCAAGCTCTGTCTCGTAGTCGTAAAGTGGCTCCACAAAGTCTGTCATGCCAGGCTTGTCATAGAGCTCATAGAGCGCAGGAAGGTCTGACAGGGACAACTCACGTATCAGACACCTGTCTGTCTCGCCGATGTCCCACGGGATGTGATTATATCGCCTGCGCACCCGCTCCAGATACTCAATATCAAGCTCTGCAAGGCTCTCGACTGCATAGTGCGTGCCGCACTGCGGTTCTCCTACTGATGCTATGCCGAGTGAGTCGGCTATTTGCTTCTGCTGCCTGTTTGATACTATCCAGATGTAGTCGGCGGGAGCTTTCGGTATTCTTAGATTTCCCGTATTAGCTTTCGCGGTGTTATCTGCATATTCTTGTATCGTTGTTTTTTGGAAGTCATTAATTGATTCATTTGCCGGTAGCGCAACATACAGTTTTTCCCGCAGCTCATCAGGTAGTTTTTCTTGCAGTTTTTCCTGAAATTCATCATGCAACTCGTCTGACGCAAATGACATATTGGCTGCGCGCTTCCACTGCAGCTTTAATATCTCGTCATGATAGTAAAAAGAGGCAAGTTTTGCGCTTGCCTCATCAATAATTATTATCATTAAACTGTCTCCGGCTCCGGATAGTCCACTCCGAAGGTCTCAACTGTAACTGTCTTCATGACCTGAGCCTCAAGTGGTTTGTCCATGTAGTCTGTGCGCACCTCTGCGATCTTGTTTACCACATCCATGCCCTCGATTACCTTGCCGAATGCCGCATACTCGCCGTCGAGATGTGGTGCATCCTGATGCATGATGAAGAACTGGCTGCCTGCTGAGTCAGGTATCATGGTACGTGCCATTGAAAGTACACCGGCTGTGTGCTTTAAGTCATTTTTGAAGCCGTTGTGTGTGAACTCGCCCTTGATTTCATAGCCCGGGCCGCCTGTACCGTTTCCGTCAGGATCTCCTCCCTGAAGCATGAAGCCCTTGATTACACGGTGGAAGCATACTCCGTCATAGAAGTTGTGATTGATTAAGCTGATAAAGTTGTTTACTGTGTTTGGTGCGATTTCCGGATAAAGCTCCGCCTTGATTACATCGCAGTTTTCCATTGTGATTGTTACGATTGGATTCTGTGCCATTATTTTTCTCTCTTTCTTTTATAATATTATGAGGCTTGGAGAATATCCATTCCTTGCAATTATTAAATATCGAATTAATTTCTACCCGATTGATTTTACCTAATTTTACTCACTCAGAGCCTCGACTACCTTCGGAAACTCCATGAAGTGTGATGCCTTCACCAGTATGGTGTCGCCCTCCTTCACATATGAAAGAAGCTCCTGTGTCATAGTCTCCCTATCCTCGAAATAGTGGATGTCTACATCGGACGATTTCTCTGCGGCTCCGGCTGCATATTCCTTTGCAAGCTCTCCTGCGGCAAAAAGTGTATGGATATGATTCTCTCCAACTGCTTCGCCTACCTCATGGTGCAGCTTTTTCTCATCGCTTCCAAGCTCTCCCATGTCTCCAAGCACTGCTATTGTCCTGCCCTTTGCATGTGAAAGCACCTCGATAGAGGATTTCATGGATACAGGATTTGCATTGTAGCAGTCATCTATCACTGTCATGCCGTGTGTTTTGATGAAATTGGTACGGCCTGCGATTGTCTCTGCTTTCTCGATTCCTGATTTAATCTCAGCTATTGTGAGACCAAGCTGCAATCCGACAGCCGCTGCCGCCATGGCATTGTATACATTGTGCTCACCCGGGATGTGGATGTGTGCATCGAACTCACCCTCCGGAGTGACAAAATGAGCCTTCATTCCATCAAAGCCCAGGTTTTCAATATTTGTGGTATATACTGATTTATGAACGTCCGAAGCCGATTCCTTGCCATAGTATATGGCAGGCTTTCCATTTACCGTCTGCACTGTGGCCAGCTTGTCGTCATCTGCATTCAGCACTGCGACCGCATCCGGCATCATATGCTCAAAGCACTCTGTCTTTGCTTTAAGCACACCATCCCTGTCGCCCAAAAACTCCAGATGGCAGTAGCCGATATTGGTGATGACCATGACATCCGGGCAAGACATAGTAGAAAGTCTGTGCATCTCGCCAAAATCAGATATGCCCATCTCGAGCACCGCTACCTGATGGCTTTCCCTGATTCCGAAAATTGTGAGTGGCAGGCCTATCTCATTGTTGAAATTGCCTGCTGTCTTGTGGACGCTGTATTTCTGCTCAAGAACTGATGATATCATCTCCTTGGTGCAGGTCTTGCCGACACTTCCGGTGATACCCACCACCTTGATATCAAGGCTTTTTCTGTAAAATGCCGCGAGCTTTTTCATGGCATCGGTGGTTGATTCAACAAGCACATATGGGCCTGCTGGATCCGTCAGCTCATGCTCAGAGAGCACAATTGCCGCCCCCTGCTCAAACACAGTCGGAATGAATTTGTGCCCGTCCACCCTTTCTCCCTTTATCGGGATAAAAAGATAGCCCTCCTTCACCTGTCTGCTGTCTATGACGGCGCCGGTGATTGTCGTATCAAGCAGTGTCTCATCGCCTATGTATGTGCCCTCGCAGGCCTTTGCGATATTTGCAAATGTAAGATTCTTCATGTACTTATCCGACATGCTACACCTCATATTTTTTCAAAGATATGTCAATCAGATACTCACAGAGCTGATTAAAGCTCATGCCGATAACCGCGGCCTCCTGTGGAAGAAGACTGGTAGGAGTCATGCCCGGTAGTGTGTTTGCCTCGAGGCAGAACATCTCATTTTTGTCATTGAGCAAAAAGTCTGAGCGTGAATATGTGTCAAGCCCGATAACACGCGCAACCTCCTCGGCATAGTGCTGCATATCCTTTGTCACCTGCTCAGGAAGCTCGGCCGGACATGTCTCTACTGTACTGCCCGCCTTGTATTTATTCTTATAATCGTAGAAGCCCTCCTTCGGTGCAATCTCTATAATAGGAAGAGCCTTGCTCTCGATAACGCCGACAGAGAACTCCCTGCCCTGTACAAATTCCTCGATAACCAGCTCATTTTCCCACTTGAAGGCATCGTCAAGTGCCGCCTTGAACTCTGCCGCATCCTTAACGATGGTGACACCGATGCTTGAACCGCCGCAGCATGGCTTTACCACGCATGGAAGTGTCAGGTCAAGCTTTGTGATATCATCCTGTCTGGTCGCTCTTGTCATGGAAATACCCTTTGGAGTAGGGATACCGTTTGCAAGGAAGAACTGCTTTGATGTCTCCTTGTTCATGGCGATGGCTGAGCTTAAATAATCGCTGCCTGTATATTTGACACCGAAGAGGTCAAATGCGGCCTGTATCTTTCCGTTTTCTCCGTTTTCTCCGTGGAGTGCCATGAAAACAATGTCCGCCATCTGACACATTTTGATGACATTTGGTCCGAAGAAGCAAGGTGACTGGTCCTTTCTGGAAGCCTTTACCTTTGCAAGGTCAGGTGCCTCTGTCGGAATATCACTGACCTGCACGCTTATCTCGTCCGCGCGGTCAAATATACCTGTCAGGTCCTCCTCCCTGTCACTATATCCCATAAATACATCCAATAATATAACTTTGTGGCCGTTCTCTTTGAGTGCCTTAGCTACCATGCTTCCTGTCTTGAAGGAAACATCTCTCTCTGTGCTGAGCCCTCCGGCAAGTACTACGATGTTCATTTTTGTCCTCTTTTCTTTGATTGAATTATCATGCTTTGGTTTAATTAAACACAATGCAATGCTTCTTTTTTAAAGCTATGAGTAATCAACATAATTTCTCCAAAATTATAACACCATTTGTGCAAAAAAGAAAGACCGGTTGCCCGGTCAAAAAAGAAATTCTCATTTTATTTTAAACTGTGTTGGCTTCCAGCAGCTGTATCATTCTCATAAATACCATCCGCCCGTGCAAATCATCCTGTGAAAGTGATTCTCCGTACTTCAATACTAATAATCGGCACTGATAAAAATTCAGCTCAGGATTGCCAAAAAGCAAAATCCGCAAGGCTGCATTTTCCAGGTAATTGTGTATATTTCCCACCTCAATAAATATATCTACAATATCATCGAGGTTAATAAGTCCTTTCTGTTCATAATAAATTCTTCCCAAATATTTCATCCCTCCATCGATTATTTTTTTCGTAGAACTTCTTTTTTTGTCTTTCTTTTGAAATTTTGTCGCTTTTGCGAAATTTCACTCTTTGTTGGTGGATTCATTTTTCCATATAATATATCAATATTCTAGGCGCGTTACGCGCTTGTATTTTGAAGATTTCTATTAGAAGATTTAATATTGATAGGTGATTAGCAGTTTTCGACAAAATACGACATGGTTTTAGGTTTAATTTAGTTGGTTTTTGTTTAATATTGCTCTTTTTATATCAGAATTTTTGTAATGATAAATTTGTACTATATTTTGAGGTTTTTGTTCTAATTATTTCATTTTTTTTAAATTTAATACAAAATTTATTTGAAAATGATTTTGACATGATTAGAAATGAATGTTAAAATATAGATAACAAAAAGGTGCTACCTATAACAACGGTTCGCCTGATCATTTACTTAGTTAAAATAACCGTTCAGTTTCCAGGCTGGGGCGGTTATTTTTTTGTGGTCTTACTGCCATTGGAACCAATCGCATATCCAAGACCAAATGAGGTTAAACAGACATAAAAACCGGCAGCCAACGGCTGCCGGTTTTCGATGAAAGAAAGGTTAAATTATGATGAAAAACAAGAGTCTAACATTCCGGTTCGATAAGTCCGTATGTATGTCCTTTTCTCTTGTAGACTACATTTACTTCGTCATTCTCTGCATTTCTGAATACGAAGAAATCGTGGCCTGAGAGCTCCATCTGGATGCATGCATCCTCAGGATACATAGGCTTCATACCAAATCTCTTTGTACGGACAATCTTGATTTCCTCGTCCTCTGCATCGTCTGCCTCCACGAAATCATCCTGGAATATCGCCGGTGCATACTTCTTTGCGGAAATCTTGGTTCTGTATTTGCGAAGCTGTCTCTCGATTACTTCCTCTACGAGGTCAATTGATACGTACATATCATTGCTGACCTGCTCTGAACGGATAACATGTCCCTTTGCCGGGATAGTAACCTCGATTTTCTGTCTATCCTTTTCTACGCTGAGTGTAACGTATACGTCTGTGTCCGGTTTAAAAAACTTCTCCAGCTTTGACAGCTTCTCCTCTACTGCCTGCTTAAGCCCCTCTGTTAATTCGATGTTTTTTCCTGAAATTGTTATTCTCATGATGTCCAACCCCTTTATCGTTTATTTGATACGTTGTCTGTATCATGTAAATATTATACCATAAATTTCGTTTTCATCAATCATTTTTATGCAATTTATATAAATAATCAAGGGTTTATTTACGGTTTTTCGCGAAATCGCTTGATTTCGCTATGATTAGGGATTTCATCAGAATAAAAAACATCAAGTCGAGTGATTTTTTATACACTATCGCAACATTTCTCAACTACAACAGCACATCTAAGCTATCACAACGTTTCTAAGCTACCACAGCGCATCTAACCTATCCCAGTGCCTCAAGCTGAGAGGAAAGCTCCTCCCACGCCTCCATATCAATAAGGATTTCTTCCTCGAGAGCGTCTATCTCGTTTTGGATTTCCGTGAGCTTTGAGTAGCTTGACTGATACTCCGGCTTCATGAGCTCAGCCTTGAGCTCATCGAGCTTTGCTTCCTTGACCGCCAGGTCCTCCTCGGCCTTTTTGACCTTTTTTTGTATCTTTGAGCGCTCCTTGCCCGGGTTGTAGTATGCCTTGCCGGTTGATGAGACAGCCATGCCGCCTGCCTGGCTTGCGCTATTTGCATTGGTGCTTTCGCCCACATTACCTGCTGCAGCATTTTGTGACGTGCTCCGGTTTGCATCACTGCCTGTCTGACTGCTGCCGTTCTGGCTTATCGCGCCGCCAAATATCGCATTGCCTCTGTATACATTTTTGCTTTCCTCAGCCTCACGATCGAGCTTTTCCTGATACTGCTCATAGCCAAACTGATAGAGATTGGTCGTGCCATCCTCGAACACAAGCAGCTGTGTGGCTACCTTTTTCACAAAATATCTGTCGTGTGATACAAAAATCAGTGTGCCCTTGTAGTCCTTAAGCATGCTCTCTAGCGTTTCCTTGCCTACGATATCCATATGGTTAGTTGGCTCATCGAGCACGAGCACGTTCGGTCTGGTCTTTAAAATCTTACAAAGCGCCAGTCTGACCTTTTCTCCTCCGGATAGCATATTTACGTTCTTGAACACGTCCTCCCCTGAAAAAAGGAAAGCTCCGAGTGCATTTCTTGCCTCGGTTTCTGTAAGATTCGGATATTCATCCCAGAAATCATCGAGCACAGTCTTGTTGCTTGTATACATGGCCATCTGCTGGTCGAAATACCCTATCTGCACGTTGGTTCCAAAGCGGTACTCGCCTGAAAGTGCAGGGATTTTGCCCACAATGGTCTTTAAAAATGTCGATTTTCCAAGTCCGTTTCCGCCGAGTATGCCAAGCTTTTCGCCTCTTTTCAAATCAAGCGACACTACGGAGAGCGGATGGTCATAACCGATTGCAAGCTCTGATGTATAAAGCACATCGTTTCCGGTCTCCTTTTCGGGCTGGAAATTGGCATGGAAGGTCTTGTTGTCGTACTTGTCCGGCGCCTCGATAATCACCATGCGGTCGATAGCCTTCTGCTTTGACTGCGCCATGGATGTCTTGGTCGGCTTGCCCTTGAAGCGCGTAACCATACGCTGCAAACGCTCTATCTCCTTCTGCTGGGCGATGTGATCCTTCATCTGCTTGTCGTAGTTTTCCTTTTTGCGGGCGATAAAATTGGTATAATTGCCCGGATAGCGCCTTGCTGTGCCGTACTCTATCTCGTATACCACATCTACCACATTGTCGAGAAACATACGGTCATGGGATACGACAACCACTGCCTTCGGGTACGACTTCAGATAGCCCTCAAGCCACTCAATCGTCGTGACATCGAGGTGGTTGGTCGGCTCGTCCAAAAGCAGTATGTCAGGCTTTGACAAAAGCAGCTTTATGAATGCTATCTTGGTCTGCTGCCCTCCGGAAAAGTCACGGATTGGCTTTTTGCGCTCATCATCAGAGAAGCCGAACTTGCGGATCATGACCTCATATTCCTTCTCATAATAGTAGCCGCCATCATCCTTGAAGGCCTCCTCCATCGCGGTATATCTGGCTACCTTTTCATCGGAATAATCATGCTCGAGCTCTGCAGCCGCGCGCGCAAGCTCTGCCTTTCGCTCGTCCATTTTCACGAAGCATTTGCGCACCTCCTGCTCGAGTGTCACATCAGGATCATCAAACGCAATCTGCTTCAGATACCCTATCTCCGGGTTTCCTGCCTTTGCAATAAAGGCGCTCTCATCGCTGTCGAGCTTTTCCATCTCAACCTCGCCTGAAATGAGCTTTAAAAGTGTTGTCTTGCCACAGCCGTTTCTGCCGACTATCGCTATCTTTTCTGTGTTTCTGATTTCAAAATCTATACTATGCAAAATGACGTCGTCGCCAAATGCGACAGCGCCATTACTTATCTGGTAGAGCATATACTATCCTTTCATGCTTATGCCTGCTGCTTAATTGTTAGCCATAATGTAGTTGACAAACTGTGTTGCAGTACGTCCCGAAATGCCACCGTGGCTGAGCTCCCACTTGTTTGCCTCCCTGCACAGCTCCTCGTCTGAAAGTGTGCAGCCGCTCTTTCTCGCAAGCTCTGTTACGATATTGAAGAACTCCTTCTGCGATGGCTTTGAGTAGCTGATTGTCACACCAAAACGGTTTACAAGTGACAGCTTCTCCTCAACCGTATCTGAGTGATGCTTGTCATTGCTGTTGTCCTGGTCATTACGGTCATTCCATGTCTCCTTTATCAGGTGACGACGGTTAGAGGTTGCATAAATCAGTATGTTGTCAGGCTTTGTCTCCACGCCGCCCTCGATAACTGCCTTTAGAAACTTGTACTCAATCTCATGCTCCTCGAATGAGAGGTCATCCATATATATGATAAATCTGTAGTTTCTGTTTTTGATTGCTGCGATAATCTTTGACAGATATTTAAACTGATGCTTGTATATCTCAATCATGCGCAGTCCGTCATCATAATACTGATTGACAATGGCCTTGATGCTTGTTGATTTTCCGGTTCCGCTGTCTCCGAAAAGCAGCACATTGTTGGCCTTTTTGCCCTGTACAAACGCTTCTGTATTGTCAGTGAGCTTTTTCTTCTGGATTTCATAACCGATCAGGTCATCGAGCATGACCGCATCCATATTGTTGATTGGCATGAAGGAAAAGCCCCCGTCCAGATGCTCCTCAATCCTGAATGCCTTGTTGAGACCAAACATGCCGACTCCGTATGCCTTGTAAAAGCCTGTTACCACATCAAAGAACTCCTGCTCATCCTTAGCTGCCTCAAGCTTCTTGCTCAGCGCCCTTACCTTCTCGCTGACATTGTGATTGTACATAAGGTCCTTTTTCACAATGGCCTTATAATTGCTGATCTGTGTGAAGCAGTCGATTCCGAGTGCTGACTCGATTGGTTTGAAATCATAATCGAAAAGCTTCTTAAAAATCCTGAAATCGTTTGCCACAAGCCCATTTACGCTGCCATCGCTGGCTCCGACCTTCTCACAGGTGATGGAAAACGGATTCTCACTCATCATAAGGAAGAAAGTGAGATAGTTGTGCCACAGATTGTCATCAAAACCATAGTCTGTCGCTACCTTTAGGATTCTCTTGACCTGTGTATTGATGTCGCGCACAAGCTCTGTCTTGTTGTACTCGCCCACCTCAAACTGCTCAAAGAGCTGTCCCAATTTATAAAGTATCTCATCCTGAGATAAATCTCCGTACATAAGTAATTTTGATATTTCCTGATACATGGCTGTTCCTCCTGGTCTTGCCTTGTTTTCGCTGCTAACATATGATTATAAACACTGCGCCACGATTTTGCAAGAGCTTGTGTGCTTACGTCCCGCCTTGCATGCAAAAAGGCGGAGCTAAAACTCCACCTTTATTGTTGTGCCACGTCCCACCTCGCTGTCGAGCGTAAGCCCTGCATCATGCAGCTCCACTATATGCTTTACTATCGCAAGCCCAAGGCCTGTGCCGCCGGTCTCCTTCGAGCGGCTCTTGTCCACTCTGTAGAAGCGCTCAAAGACGCGCTCCTGCTGATCCTTTGGGATGCCTATGCCGTTGTCCTCGACCGTGAGAACGGTCTTGCCACCTAGCTTGTGTACCGTCACATTTACGGTGCCGCCCTCATTGTTGTAGCGGATAGCATTCTGGCAGAGATTCTCAACGAGCTCCGTGAGAAGCTGCCTGTTGCCTCGTACCATACAGTCGGTGCCGTCAAAATTGAGTGCTACTTTTCTCTGCTCGGCATTCACCTGTAGATTTTCCATGCAGTCCTTGACCAGACCGTACAGATCAAGCTGCTCAAAGCCCTGCTGCGCCTCGCTGGAATCAAGCTCCGAGAGCTTTATGATATCATTGATCAAGGAAAGCAGGCGCTGTGCATTTCTTCTGATTTCAGTGGCAAAATGAATCTGCTGCTCCTTTTCGACCATGCCGTTTTCTATGAGCTCTGCGTAGCCGGAGATGGCTGTGAGCGGAGTCTTTAGCTCGTGTGACACATTGGCTGTGAAGTCCTGTCTGCTCTTTGCCGCGGCAAGCACGCCCTCATGCTGTATCCTTATCGCATTCATGAACGGCACGAGTTCCTTGTACTCTGTCTTTTTCTGGATGACAGAGGCCTGCTCCAGGTTGCCTGCGAGTGTCTCGATTGGCTTCATGAGCTTTCTGGTCAGGCTCTTTGCGAGAACCACACATATTCCTACTATTATAACCGTCACTATAAGCATGGCAGGTATACTGCTTGCAAACATGTTCCAGATACTTCTTGCTGCAATAGAGACACGCAGTACCGTTCCATCATTGAGCTTTATGGCATGATAGAAGGTATTGCTGTTCATTGTGGCTGATGTTCTCACGCAGTCTCCCGTACCTTTATCAAATGCTGATTCAACTTCCGGTCTATCGCCATGATTTTCAAGTTTTTTCACATCATTTTGATTGTCATACATCACTGTGCCGTCCTTGTCAATCCAGGTGACACGAATACCCTCCACGTCAATCTGCGGGATTTCATTTATATCCTGTTTTAGTATTCCGGTGCTTTCTATTGTCTCTGCCATGACCTGCAGATCTTCCTTTACCTGCTTCTGAAAGAGGTAATAGTTGATTACTGTCATGGAAACCATAGTGGCAATTGCTACAAAAAGTGCTGTTGCTACCAGATAATAGTTAATCTTCTTTTTCATGCTGTACGCTCCGCTTATGTATATTAGAAATCATTATAACAGCTATTATTCTATAACATAGCCCACATTTCTGACTGTCTTTATCCTGCTGCCATAGTCACCCAGCTTGTGGCGGAGTGTCTTTATGTGCATGTCCACTGTACGTGTCTCGCCCTCAAAGTCAGTATCCCAGACGCTTCTCATGATGACCTCCCTGGTCATGACTATGCCCTGACTGCCCATCAGAAGCCTTAAAAGCTCGTACTCCTTGTATGTAAGGTCAACCGGCTCATTGTTCACTGTAACCACATGGCGCTCATGGTCAATCACCAGATCATCCAGCTTTAAAAGCTTCGGCTCCTCCTTCACAGTTCTCCTGAGCAGTGCCTTTACTCTTGTGATAAGCTCCATGATTGAGAAAGGCTTTTTGATGTAATCATCTGCGCCCCCGTCAAGCCCTTTTATCATATCCATCTCTGTGGTCTTGGCTGTGACCATTATAATAGGAATATCCTGTGTAGCCGGACGTTTTCTGAGCTTTCTCACGATATCGTAGCCGCTCTCATCCGGAAGCATCACATCAAGCAGTATGAGGTCCGGTACGAGCTCATCCAGCTTCTTGTAAAATTCCTTTGCGTTTTCAAATGCACTGACGATGTAATTACTGTTTTTTAAAGCAATAGTCTCTATCTCACGTATGCTCTCATCATCCTCTACAATATAAATAAGTGCCATAGCTTTCTCCATTTCAAAAAATCTTATGTAAAATTTTTACCTGCTTTTTACTTTCGATTATACATTACTAATGTAAAACAGACGATGGTTTTATGTAAAATTTATGTAAAATCCATCGTCTGTATCAATTTTGTCTGTATATAACTATGATTTAATTTTTCAGCATAAAGATTAAATCATGATTTGCGAACCTTGTCATCAAGTGCAAATTCAACCCACTCAGCAATATTTGTCGCATGGTCTCCAATACGCTCGAAGTATTTTGCAACCATGAGAAGATCCTCTGCCTGCTCACCATCCTCCGGATGTTCCCTGATGAAATCAATAAGCTCAGCCTTTACCTTATCAAAAAGATCATCAACCACATCATCCTGCTTCATCACTATGCGAGCCTTGTCATTGTTCTTCTCAACATACGCCTCGATTGCCCTGATAAGCATAAGCATTGTCTCTGAAGCCATGCTCTTGACATGCTCTATATTGACCCTGTATGGCTTGTCACTGCTCATCAAAATGGTCATCTCGCTGATATCGGCTGCGTGGTCTCCTATACGCTCCATATCAGTAACCATCTTCATCGCTGCAGAAATTGTTCTAAGGTCTCTTGCTACAGGCTGCTGCTGCATGAGCAGATCAAAGCACAGGCTCTCTATCTTTTTCTGCTCTCTGTCTATCTCTGAATCGCCCTCCATGATGGCTTTGGCGCTATCGGCATCCTGATGTATAAATGCCTCGATTGCTTTCTGGATTGACTCCTCAATCATGCTTCCCATGTGCATCATTTCTTCATTCAGCTTCTTAAGCTGCTCGTCGAATTTCGATCTCATTAACCAAACCTCCCTGTGATGTAATCCTCTGTTCTCTTGTCCTGTGGATATGAGAAAATTGTCTTTGTGTCACCAAACTCAACCATATCTCCCACAAGGAAGAAGGCTGTATCGTCTGACACACGCACTGCCTGCTGCATGTTATGTGTCACTACTACAACTGTGTACTTTTTCTTTAAATCCTCCATGAGCTCCTCTATCTTTGAAGTAGAGATAGGGTCGAGCGCTGATGTTGGCTCATCCATCAAAAGCACCTCCGGCTGTACGGCAAGCGCTCTCGCAATACACAGTCTCTGCTGCTGTCCACCCGAAAGCCCCATAGCAGATTTCTTTAATCTATCTTTAACTTCATTGAATATCGCAGCACCCTGAAGGCTTTCCTCAACTATCTGGTCGAGTATCTTTTTATCCTTGATGCCATGCACTCTCGGGCCATATGCGATATTGTCATATATGCTCATAGGGAACGGATTTGGCTGCTGGAAAACCATACCGACCTTTTTGCGAAGTACGGTTGTATCGACTGATGGTGCATATATATTCTCACCATCTATCTCTATGCTTCCCTCGATTCTGACGTTGTCAACCAGATCATTCATTCTGTTGATACACTTTAAAAATGTAGACTTACCACATCCTGACGGTCCGATCAGCGCTGTCACGCTGTTTTCTTTTATGTCCATATTGACACCATGCAGTGCATGATTCTGGCCATAATACAGATTCAGGTCGCGAACCTGAATTTTGATTTTTTTCTCCATTTGTATCTCCTGCAACATGTAATAAATTTCTTGTCTTCGAGAATACATTATATGGATGCTTTGTAAAATGCTCTATCAGATGTATGTAAAATCTATGTCAAATTTTTACACACATAAATTATTCGCACTGTTTGTATTTATTATTTGTATATACTATTTATATGCTTTATAGTCGGCTTTATTAAAGTACTGTCTGGTTAAAGTATTGTATCTTTAATAATTAAAAGCTCATCCATTATCCTGTCTGCATCAATATTTGAGTAATTGATAATAAACTGATGCCTGTCCTCCTTTGGCTTGATCAGGTTGAAATGGGTAATCGCCTGAAGCTTTATGCCTTTTTTCAAAAGCCTTTCTTCAACTGTTTTGTCCGGAAGGTTCGTGTCAAACTGTATGATAAAATGCAGTCCGGAGTCATTTTCTATTACCCTGCATTCCTTTTCAGTGAAGCAGCCTTTTATGGACGAAAGCACGCTCTGGCGCTTTCTGCCGTAGTGCAGTCTCATCCTGTTTATGTGCTTTTCAAAATAGCCCTCGCTGATAAATCGTGCCAGCGTATACTGCTCGAAGGTCGATACCGTACATGAGTAAAATGAAAGCCTCCTGTAAAACTCATTTGCCAGATGCTCCGGCAGCACCATGTAGCTGATTCGGATGGTGGATGTGAGAGATTTTGAAAATGTATTTATATAGATGACCTTTTCACACGCATCTATCGAGAGGATGGGCGGTATCGGGTGTCCGTTCATGCGAAACTCACTGTCGTAATCATCCTCTATGATGTATCTGTCGCTGCTCTCATTGGCCCATGCCAAAAGCTCATAGCGGCGGTTCACAGGCATCGTGATTCCTGTCGGAAAATGGTGTGTCGGGCTGATATGTGCTATCTGCGCGTTCGCTTTCTTTATAAGCTCAACGCTGATACCCTGCTCATCCATCTGCACCGGCAGGCATTTTGCATTGTTGCACTCGTATATCTGGCTGATTTTCTTATAGCCCGGATCCTCCACGCAGTATACCTTTTCCGTACCCAAAAGCTTCACAAGCAGTCCGTACAGATACTCTGTTCCCGCTCCGACTATTATCTGGTCCGGGTCCACATTCATACCGCGAAACGATGACAGATGGCTTGCTATCGCTTCCCGAAGCTCTCTCACTCCGCCACACGGCGACACCGACAAAAGCTCCTGCTCCCTAAGGGAAATCGTCTCTCGCATGAGCTTTGCCCATATGGAAAACGGAAAGTTACCCGAGTCTGTCCTGTTTGATGAGAAGTCAAATATACTTTCATCCTGCTCAGGCGGCAGCTTTATGCTAAGCTCCTTATGCACCAGTGCCTTGATTACCCTGATATCTGACACATCGGCTATGAAATAGCCCCTCTTTGGTCTTGCAAACATATAGCCCTCGCCTATCAACTGGTCATATGCATTTTCAACCGTAATGGTACTAACTCCCAGATTCTTTGCGAGGGTACGTTTTGATGGCATTTTCTCCCCGGAGCTTAATTTTCCCTGTGATATATCGTTTTTGATGCACTCATACAGGCATTTGTAGAGTGGTCCGTCTGTTTTTGTGAGGTCGTAGGTCAGCATTTGATTCACCGCTTTCTGGCATTTTTATTTTCCTTATTTTGAATATTTTAATATTACCAGATGTGGCGTAATATTGCAACCATGATATATGGCTGGCATGAGCAAATACAGCCTGGCGGCGCAGGTGGCGAGTACACTCTCGTGAGAGCGCACACGCCGCCTGCGCCACCTAAACATATTTGCTCACGCCTGACTGCTTTCGTCATATAAATTGACATAAAAGCAATACAAAAAACAAAAGGAGATTTAACAAATGGAAAACAATAAGAATACTCAATACGAACTCAACAAAGGTCTTGCGCAGATGCTCAAGGGCGGTGTCATCATGGATGTCACTACTCCGGAGCAGGCCAGGATTGCCGAGGCTGCCGGTGCATGTGCTGTCATGGCGCTTGAGAGAATCCCTGCCGATATCAGAGCCGCAGGCGGTGTTTCAAGAATGAGCGATCCTAAGATGATTAAGGGCATTCAGGAGGCTGTCAGCATCCCCGTCATGGCAAAGTGCCGTATCGGTCACTTCGTGGAAGCTCAGATACTTGAGGCTATCGAGATTGACTACATTGATGAGTCTGAGGTGCTTTCACCTGCTGATGATGTGTACCATATCAATAAGAGAGATTTCAAGGTGCCTTTCGTATGTGGTGCAAGAGATCTCGGTGAGGCTCTCCGCCGTATCAACGAAGGAGCTTCCATGATCCGTACAAAGGGTGAGCCCGGTACCGGTGATATCGTGCAGGCTGTCAGACATATGAGAAAGATGAATTCTGAGATTGCTAAGCTTACTTCCATGCGTGAGGATGAGCTTTTCGAGGCAGCTAAAAATCTTCAGGTGCCTTTCGAGCTGGTTAAGTTTGTTCACGATAATGGCAAACTTCCTGTTGTAAACTTTGCGGCAGGTGGTGTGGCTACTCCGGCTGATGCCGCTCTTATGATGCAGCTCGGTGCTGAGGGTGTGTTCGTCGGCTCAGGTATCTTCAAGTCAGGCGATCCTGCCAAGAGAGCTGCCGCTATCGTAAAGGCTGTGACAAACTTTACAGATGCGAAGCTTATCGCAGAGCTTTCTGAGGATCTCGGTGAGGCTATGGTCGGAATCAACGAGAGCGAGATTAAAATCATCATGGAAGAAAGAGGCAAATAAAATGAAATCAGGACTTAAGATTGGTGTTTTAGCCGTTCAGGGAGCGTTTATTGAGCACAAGCGCATGCTTGAATCTTTAGGCTGTGAGTGTGTTGAGCTGCGCAAAAAATCAGATATCTGTGATATAGACGGACTCGTGCTGCCGGGCGGTGAGAGCACTGTGCAGGGCAAGCTGCTACGTGAGCTTGATATGTTTGATGAGCTTAAGAGAAGAATCGCAAACGGACTTCCGGTGCTTGCAACCTGCGCTGGTCTTATCCTTTTAGCTTCACATATCAGCAACGATGACAACGTATATTTCGGCACTTTGCCTGTCACTGTTAAAAGAAATGCCTACGGCAGACAGCTCGGAAGCTTCGAGGCTACAGCAAGGTTTGACAATAGCTTTGACTTTACCATGACATTTATCAGGGCGCCTTACGTGGAAGCTATTGATGCTTCAGCAAAGAATGATGTGCGTGTACTCGCAGAGTATGACGGCAAAATTGTCGGTGTGCAGTATAAGAACCAGATTGGGCTGGCTTTTCATCCGGAGCTTGATGATGATACACGGATTCATGAGAGGTTTTTGGAGATGATATGATTATTCAGGAATGTTATTATAATTTGTAATAGCATTCCTTCTTGTTTTCTATTTATATTTTTATTGCCATATCATTTTTCATCATTTATAATTATATATCATGTGTTTCAACACTATTATCCGGAGGGGTTATGAAAATTTTAATTAGTAGGGAACAATTGGAGCTTTTACTTGAAAAAAAGTGCGATTTTATAGGCAAAAAGATAACAATAGATACAATTATAGCAGGTATATCTTTCTTAATATCAGTATGGACAGCAAACTATGAAACCATATGGATCATCCCGGGAATTGTATTTAAAACTATATTTTGTGTTATCGGAATTGTTTACATGATAAAAATAATATATGATATTATTGATTTCAAAAACAATAATTACACTCACACAGACTTATTGAGAGATATAGAAGGATTGGACATGATACAGCATAATCATTCATTAATTATAATCAAAAACAGTGCCCCCGGCATAAAAACAAAATATCTTACATATTATGATGAAAGATGGGACTGTAAGCTGTTTCCCAATTTAAAAACCGCAGATAAAGACAATGAAGCCTTTATCATCAGTAATTTATCAAATGACTTAGGTATACCCAAAAAAGAAATCAAATGCAAATATATATCATCCAGAGTACAGGAAAAATATTCCGTAAGCCATAACGAAAACAGAGTGTATAACCATAGGCTGTACGAAGTAGAATTTAAAAATATTCCAAAAATAATGAATAAAAACGACTTTTCTATTAACTCCCGACACTATTATTGGATGACAATTAGTGAAATGGAAAAAGACAATAATATAATGAAAAAGAATATGGAAGTAGTTGATTTTGTAAAAGAATGCGAAAAATAATTTTTTAAGCCGGGGCAGATGCCCCGGCTTTTATTGTTTCTTATGTCTTATAAGTTCAATATATAATATGATTAGACGGTCAATAGGTATCATAATATTGTTTTAATAAGCCTAAAACTCCAGAGTCACCTTAAACAGATCGCCGTCCACAGTCAGCTCCAAAGTACCATTCATGAGCTTCATGAGACTTTCTGCAATAGACAGTCCAAGTCCGCTGCCCTCGGTATTTCGCGAACTGTCTCCTCTGACAAAACGCTCCTTAAGCTCATCGCTTGAGATATTAAGCGGTGTAGCTGATACATTCTTGAAGGTTATGATGGCTCCGCTGTCCTTTGGAATGATGTCAATGTACACTCTCGTGCCATGCTGGGCGTATTTGTTGATGTTGTTCATCAGATTATCAAACACTCTCCACAGATGTCGTCCGTCTGCCTGAATCATGACGGGCGTAACGTCATTTTTGATAATTAAATCAAGATTATTTTTCTCGAATTTTTCTTTGTACTCTCCAGCTACCTGTGACAGCATAACAGCCGCATCCAGTTCCTCAAGTTCTACATTTATGCTGCCGGTAGATGCCTTTGAAGCCTCAAGTAAATCCTGAATTAATTTTTTCAGACGTGATGACTGTCTGTCGAGAACGTCAAGATATTCGCGTACCTTCTCGTTATCTATGTCCTCCTTCTGCAACAGGTCCACATAATTGATAATCGAGGTGAGCGGTGTCTTGATATCATGCGACACATTTGTGATGAGCTCCGTCCTGAAGCGCTCGCTCTTCATTTTTTCAGAGACCGCGGCCTCTATTCCATTGCTCACATTATTCAAATCCTCACCATGCTTTCTGAAAAACAGCATAAGTCTTGACGTATCAACCGGCTGTGAAAAATCACCGTTTGCTATTGCCTTTGCGGCGCATCTTATCCTGTCATACTGCATGATAAATGCGATAAGCAGCGCAAGCTCTATAATCTTTATAATAAATACAAATCCAATAAGCTCCATGCCAAAGCCTATAAGCTCAAGCAGACATATAAAACCGAATGCCAGCATACTGATCAGAAACAGCGGTACATTTCTTTCTATCCATGAAAAGCCGTATCTGATTGGAGCAAATACCATCCTGCATAGCTTTTTGACAGGCTTTAAGAAAAATCTAACAACATAGTAGCACAGTGTATGCTTCCAGAACTCATGTGCCCTGATTCTTACGTATGTTGTCAGGATTGCTTCAAGCGAAACCATGGTTGCCGCCAGACAAATGAGTGCCACCACCGGAAGCTGCTTTATAAGTAAAAAGCCCGCCGGAAATACCATAAAGTCTGCAAACATTGTCACTCCAAGCATCACCTCATACGGCAGCCTGTCATATAATCGTAATTTAATTTCTTCCGAATCCTCACGTTTTCCGGCAACTGTCAGCAGATACCCCGCTGTAATCACAAAACCAAGTATAAATATGACAAACAATACACTCAAATGAGCCTCTGTAAATTCCATGACGTCAAGTAAGCTGTCTGCCTGATTGAAGTAATCGCCCTTTTCCTGAAGCTGCTGCGGAAGCTTTGCATACACATAATAGTACTCAGGCTTATCTTCCGTTTGGGTGTATGGATAGTACACAATTCCGGTATCCGATATATTAAAGGTATCCGGTAAAAGCTCATAGCTCTCATTCACCTGCTCCACCACTTTTATGATTTCGTAGCTGTCATAATAAATATCCTCATCATAATCGTAGTAAGAGCCGTCACTATCAAAGCGCGAATCGCCGTCATCACTCAGATTCATGCCACACTTTATATGATTTCCTTTTTCATCATAGCACTTTACATTTTTCCACTCGGCAAAGCCTGTAATATCGAGTGACTGGCCTGTAAACATTTCCTCGTAGGCAAAGTAATTATTTCCATTCTCATCGGTTTTCTCAACTGCCTTATATAAGCCAAGCGAGCTGTTATCGTTAGAGCCTGTCATCACCCTCACCTTTGGAATGACATAAGCGGTACCATCATTCAGGCACAGATAAAAGAGCCCATTTGTCTTGGAATACATGATTGAGCTGATTCTCTCACTGTTCATATTGTTTGATGCATCGTCTGACTCTTCATAGCTGCCGCTCATTGCATCCCACAGATATGATAGCCTGTTCCGCGTTAAGTTCTTTGCCTTGTAGCTAAAAATATAATCCGGATTTGATATTTCATCCACACTTGAATACACCTTTGCTGCATCAGATTTTACATCTACCTTGTCCTCTGATGTTTCATTGCTCTTTACCACTGCGGCCTGCAGATTGGTATCATTAGTCATCTGCGAAAATGCAGTGTCATCACCGGATTCATAGTTGTACACCATCTGTCTGCTATAGGCTGCTGCAATATTCGCATGAATTTCATCCCTTAGCTGTGCTGTGCTTTCATAATTGTTTGTATACACTGCAACTATCGTTGTTACAACAAGCCCTGCCGCCATGACTGAGCATACTATAAATGCCGCCAGCTTAAGCCACAGATTCCTTGATATTTTTTTCATATCATTCACCTTCCATTTTATAGTGCTTCACTTGACAAAGCTGTATCAAGCATGCACCTATTCAGCGTCAATTTTGTATCCGCGACCCCAGATGACCTTTAAGTACCTTGGCTCAGCCGGATTTATCTCTACTTTTTCTCTGAGATGACGGATATGTACCGCCACCGTGTTTTCTGTCCCGTATGGCTCATCCTTCCAGACCTTTGCATATATCTGATTCGGCGAATACACCTCGCCCGGATGCTCCATGAGAAGCTTCAAAATATCGTACTCTGTACGTGTGAGATTTGCTGCCTCGCCATCAACTGTCACTGTCTTTGATTTATCATCCAGCTCAATGCCGCCGATTACCAGCTTTCCTGCGCTTGTATTGCCTGCGCCAAGAAGCATGTACCTCCTGATCTGCGACTTCACCCTCGCCTGCAGTTCTACCGGGTTAAACGGTTTCGTCACATAGTCGTCTGCTCCGACCGTGAGCCCGAGTACCTTGTCAGTGTCCTCACTTTTGGCAGTGAGCAGTATGACCGGCACATTAGAGATTTTTCTGATTTCCACCATCGCCTCTATGCCGTCCATGACAGGCATCATTATATCCATCAGGACAAGATGCACATCATTGTGTTTTACTATATCGAGCGCCTCCAGCCCGTTTCGCGCCGGGATTACCTCGTAGCCATCGCTGGTTAAATAAATGCTGATTGCCGATACAATGTCTTTTTCATCATCACATACTAATACTTTATACATAATTGCCTCCGGAAGTTTTATGTTGTTCTTATTGTATCAATTGTAACATTAAAATCCAATTATGTAACACATTAAGATTTGTTTAAGAAATAATCTTAATGAAACTCAAAAGGAGCTCCGATTTACTGATATCAAATCGAAGCTTCTTTTCTTAGTTAGTTCATTATATTTGTTATTTAATATATTCGTTAATTTATTATTATGATTAAAGGGGTAAAATACCTTTTGACCCTAATATCATCATAATAACCGGTTGATTTGTTTACTTCGCCTGGAATTTCTTTGCCAGCACCTTTGTCAGGATGTTGATTAAGAATACGATTACGAGAAGCACAACCGCAATTCCAAATGCCTGGTCGAATTTTCCTTCACTTGTCGCTGCAAGGTAGAGCTTGATGGTAAGTGTTCCACCTGACTGCATTATCTTTGAGAAATAACCGCTGGCAACCTTTGGAAGCATTCCTGCACTTCCTGCCGTAAAGAGGAGTGCTGCTGACTCACCTACTATTCGGCCGATTGCAAGGATAACACCTGTGATGATTCCCGGCATGGCTGACGGCAGCAGGATGGTGCGGATGGTGTGCCATTTTCCGGCTCCAAGTCCGACTGCTCCGTGTCTGTAGCTGTCCGGTACAGTTTTAAGCGCCTCCTGTGTATTTCTTGTGATGAGAGGCAGCACCATGAGTGTCAGTGTCAGTGAGCCTGTCAGGATACTGTAGCCAAAGCCTATTGTCTGTCCGAAAAACATCATTCCGAAGAGGCCAAAGATGATTGACGGTATTCCTGCAAGTGTCTCTGTGGCAAACTCTATTGTGGATACGAGCTTACCCGGCTTTGCATACTCATTCAAGTACACAGCTGCTCCCACTCCGACAGGAGTTGCTATGAGCATGGTGATAATTATGATGTAAAGTGTATTGAGCAGGTTTCCCGCTATTCCGACAGTACCTCTTAAGACGGATGTCTCGCTGGTCAGAAACTGCCAGTTTACCTGGCCGATTCCCCTGACAAATACATATATGATGATTCCCGCAAGCAGCACTACCGATAATGCCGCACACAGATATATGAAAAAGTATACTACATCATCGCCTATTCTACGGCGTTTTCCATTTATACTAGTCATTTTCCACAGCTCCTTTCTTTTTGAGTTTCATAAGGGTGAGATTGATTATCATGATAAACACAAAAAGCACAAGACCTACTGAGAAAAGCACCTGTCTGTGAAGTCCGCTGGCGTATCCCATCTCGCTGACGAGCTGTGTGGTAAGGAAACGCACTGAGTTGAACGGAAGTGGAAAGCTTACCGTTCCACCGGCTACCATGTTGATAGCCATCGCTTCTCCAAGCGCACGACCTATTCCGAGCACAATTCCTGTCATGATTCCTGACTTTGCTGCAGGAACCGTCACTTTAAATATTGTCTGTATCTTTGTTGCTCCAAGAGCAAGGGATGCCGCTCTCATCTGCTGCGGTACTGCCTGTATTGATGATACGCTCATGTTTATTACCGTAGGAAGAATCATGATTGCAAGCACTATGATTGCTGCAAGCAAATTTGATCCGCCGGTAAACTGATGTGTTGCTGAGTTTGCAAAAATATGTTTCTCCAGCTTGTATAATACCGGATTAAGTATCATAAGTCCCAAAAGTCCATAGATTACTGATGGAATGGCTGCAAGCAGCTCTACTGCCGGCTGCACTACCGCTGAGAGCTTTTTGTTTGACACCTCAGTGAGAAATACTGCCGTAAGAAGAGCAATCGGTACTCCTATGAGTATAGATACTGCTGTTCCTATGATGGATGTGAGGATTATGTACAATATTCCGTAGCTTGGGTCTGCCGCTGTCGGCGCCCATTTTGTTCCGAATAAGAGGTTTAACACTCCGACCTTGAAAAATGCCGGTGCGCCTTTAAGGAACATATAAATTGTTATTGATAATACTGCGAATATTGCCACAACCGCACATACCGTGAATATTATTTTGGCAACATTCTCTACTATGGATTTATGTTTCATTTGATACTCCTTGTTTCAAAAAGTTCCCCAGGAAACCTGCCATTTCCTGAGGAAACCATGTATCTTATCGATATGTATTAATACTGATGTCTGTATTTCGTATCATTAATATGCCCGATAATTTCTACTGAGGGAGGATAAGACCTACCTTCTTGATAACTGCCTGTCCCTCATCTGAGTTTACATAGTCAAACCAAGCTTTAACAATATCGTTCTGCTCATCAATCTTGCCCTTTGTAGCCATTACGAATGGACGAGAAAGGAGATATTTGCCTGCTACAATGTTTTCCTCTGTTGCCTCTACTCCGTCAATTTTCATTGCTGTTACTGTATCATCAAGCACGTCAAGTGAAACATATCCGATTGCTCCCGGTGTTGAGCCTACCTTTGCAAGAACTGCTCCTGTTGAGTCAAGCTCCTGTGCATATTTGCACTGATCCTTTACATCAAGAAGCTCCTCGAATGCTCCTCTTGTACCTGAAGCTGCCTCACGGCCGATTGCTACGATTGCCTCATCTTTTCCACCAAGGTCTTTCCAGTTTGAAATTTCACCTGTGTAGATTTTCTTTAAGTCATCTGATGTAAGCTCTGTTACTGAGTTGTCCTTGTCTGTGATTACTGCGATTCCGTCGATTGCTACGATGTTTTCCTCAACGCCGTTTGCTTTCTCATCATCTGTAAGTGCTCTTGATGAATCTCCGATATCTACGCTTCCTGCTGTTACTGACTCGATTCCTGAACCAGAGCCTGTATACTCTACTGTTACTGTTACTCCAGGGTTTTTCTCCATGAATGACTCCTTGAGCGCCTCACAAAGCTTCTCCATTGAAGTACTTCCTGCAAGTGAAAGTGAACCGCTTAAGTTCTCATTTGATGTACCTTCATCTGCGCTTGTATCTGCATTGTTGTCTGCTCCGTCTGAGCTTGAACCACATCCTGTAAATGCTGCTGTCATCATTGTTGCAGCAGTTGCTAAAACTAAAAGTTTTTTCATACGATTTTTCATTTTAATTTCCTCTTTCATTACTTTCTTGAATTTGTTTCTTTGTTTGTTACAACTGATATAGTAATGGGGAAATGTAAAATGCAAAATCATTAGTGTGTAAAATGCATGTAAAAAAATATTTTTAATCTACAATACGATTATAAATTTATATCCTCCGGTGGCTATACATCTGTTCTGCCGGATGGTGGCTCTTTGAGCGTGGGAGTCCCTTTATTTGTACTTTCATCTGCTGTATTGCCGAATGTATCTGTGTTTGCGTTTTCTGTATCTAAAAGATCCGGGAATGTTCCTCCGTTTCCGTCAATCAGCTTAAGACATGCATCCAACGCCTCGTTTGTACTTTTATATAGTTTGCGATGTTTATCGTGCCTACAATTGCAATAAGAACAATTGAAACTCATAGCATAGCTATGACTATAAATTTTCTTCGTAATTTTTTGAGCATTTTATCACCTGCACATTTTTTCTATTTCATGCTCTACGTCCATGGGGTCCAATGGACTTTCCGCTGTTTCATATGTCAATATAAGATTTTTTCCCTGATAATATCCATTTTCGTTATATTTCAATATCTTTCGATAAGCTTTATTTCGATAATCTGGATTGTCTATCAGGCCAAGATGCTCCCACAGAATTATGTCGCCATTTTTCTTCTCAACCGTAAAATCGGGATAATAAATACCATCTGAGATTTTAATCGCCTTCTCGTACTCAAACTTTATATTATTATCATACAAGGCTGTCGCAATAATTACTTCTGATTTTGACCGCACTATAATTCCCATTTTAGTATAAAACTTGAGAGCTTCAGGGTTTGGAACCTGTGACTTTTCATTTGCCTCTTCATTTGCCTCTTCATTTTCCTTCTTATCAACGGCTAAAAGTATACTGCTATAAGGTTTTTGCTTCAACATTTTCTGGGCATAATCCGTTTTATATTTTTTCCGGGCCTTCCTGTTTGTCTCGAGTAGTCTTAGTTCATTTATTGTGTCCTTCAGATAAAGCTCCAGATATTTTTTATTGACAAGATTTCTGATTTCTTTATCATTTTTCTTTGATAAATACTCTCTTCTGCCATTTTTCCAAACATACCATTTAACATTTCCATCCTTTTGTGTTGGATAGATTGTCCCTTCCTCAGTGATAGTCTCCAGCCTTTCCTGAATCTCTAATATCTCACCTTCCAACCATTGGATTCTATTATCTATTGAACTTATTTTATTTTCCTCCTAACTCTTTGCATCATGTGATGCCATGTATGTGATTCTAACAGTAATTCAATTGTTTTTGTGGGGAATATGATAAATGAAAGCTGTCATTTATCTTCAAAAGTGGAGATTATGGTCTCCATTTGTTTGATAGCACCATATAAATATAGAAACCGACTATAGTTTGGAGCTGTTTTATGATTTTAATGGATTTCAGCTACTTTTTCCTGCTCTTTTCTGGCTTTTTGGGCGGGGTTTGGGGTGCTGTTTTGGGGATTTCTGCGATTTCAGCTACTTTTTCTGCTCTTTTCCGGATTTTTGGCTGGGGTTTGGGATGCTGTTTTGGGGATTTCTGCGATTTCAGCTACTTTTTCCTGCTCTTTTCCAGCTTTTTGGGCGGGTTTGGGATGCTGTTTGGGGAATTTCTGCGGTTTCAGCTACTTTTTCCTGCTCTTTTCAAGCTTTTTGGCTGGGTTTGGGGTGCTGTTTTAGAAATTTTAGGAATTACAGCTCCACAAGACCCGCTTACTATGCTACCAACCTATGGCTATTGTACCTTATGATAATTTAAAAATCCAGTATTTTCTAAATAAAAAGACAAAAAAAATGAATTTTCAGAAAAAATAAAAATAATTATTGCTCAAGATTCATAGGTGCCCCTGCCATATGGAAACATTTCTACCCAAATATTATGATTAAAGGTTCAAAAGGTATCATCGATGCATGCTTGCATGCAATTCGATGTATACCTTAGTGACCCGCACTACACCGAAAAAGTAACAGTTTGCTGCGGGGACGCAGAAAATTAGCGGATTTCGAGGTGTAGTCAGATTATGGAAATGCGTAGCATGTAGCAATCTGATTAATCATAAATGAGGGGCAAAATACCTTTTGCCCCTCATATCATTATTATCTTGTATGAATAAAATAAACTATGCATTATTGCTTTTTATGAATGAAATAAACTATGCATTATTGCTTTCTATGAATGAAATAAACTCAGCAGCATTTCTCGGTTTTGAGAAATAGTAGCCCTGAATGTAATCTATTCCAAGCTCATCCAGTTTTGCCAACTGCTCCTTCTCCTCGATTCCCTCAGAAACAATCTCAAGCTTTAGCTTTTGAATCATGCCCATTGCGGCATCCATAACAGGCTTGCCCTTTCCGTTGTCAAAATATGCATTTGTCATGCCTCTGTCAAACTTCACAATGTCAATCGGCATATCAACAATATAGCTTAAATTTGACTGACCTGTGCCAAAATCATCAAGCGCAAACCTCACTCCCACCTTACGCAGGGCATTCATATTATCAAGCAGTATCTTTTTTTCAGTGATAGATGCAGACTCTGTAATCTCAAGCACAATATCATTTGCATCCACATGATATTTCTCCATAATTGCAATAAAATCCTGCGCTAAATGGTCATAAGCACACTGCACCACTGACAGATTGCATTCAATATACTCAATTCCCATCGCATGTATATCATGCTGTACAATAAATCTGCACACTTTCTCAAACACGCGCTCTCCAAACCTTAAAATGAGTCCCCGCTTCTCAGCTACAGCAATAAACCTGCCCGGAGGTATGATATTTCCCTCGCGCGACCTTATTCTGACAAGCGCCTCCGCAGAGGTGAATTTATGCGTTTTAGTGTTATAAATAGGCTGGTAAAATACCTCAACACGGTTATCGCGCAATGCCTCTATTATCTCATTCTCAACCGAATTTTCATCATATATGTGCTCAATGACTTCATTATTTATGAGCATCACGCCGCGCCCCGTAAACTCAGCTCTGTTACGCTTGGCATATTGAAAAAGCCCCAGTATATCCGATGGTCTCCGCACAAGCTCAGTAGACCTTAGATAATATATCTCCCCAAACAGCATCGTCATATTGTCACCGCCCCATGGCTTGTCGAACCTGCGTTCCAATATTCCGATTGTTTTTTCTGCACAATCAGTATTCTCAAAAACCAGCAGATACTCGTTTGCCGAGCTTCTAAAAACATAATTATCAGGCAGCTTATTTATAAAAGAAACCACCTCATAAAAAATACTTTTTTCCATCTCGCGGGTGAAAAAATCATTTTCATTGCTTCCATAGCGAATACACACTATCGATACATCATTCCCCTGTCCATATGCCTCCTTCATGTATTCAAAAAGGGCATTGAGATTGAAAAATCCTGTATCCCTGTCAATATTTGCCATCGGATTTTCAAGCATAATAAAAAGGATAAGCACACCTATCACACTCGCAAAGCTGACAATCAATATTTTTTTATCTATAAACTGAATAACCGCCGATATGAACATAAGAGCCACCCAGACCTGCATGCTCTTTCTTCTTCTCGGATTTATAGCGTGACTGTATTTTTTTGTCAGCATTAGAATAAGCGCCAGCAGAATTACAGTTACTGCATATGTTATAATAACAGCCGGACCATATGTATAAACTAAATTATCCGAATCATAAATTTTAATCGGTACGACCATTATCAGAATATCAGTTAAGCTTCCAAATATCCACAGCCGCTTTCTCCACTTGCGCTCAAGCTCTTTTTTCCTGAAAATATCCACGCATATATACCAGAAGGCCACCATGGCAACCCATGTGACCGTCCAGAGATATAATTTGCAGATAATATTGGTAGCAGTATGAGGATATCCGCTTCTTTTTTCAATTGCAACAAGTGCGAAAATATCAAAGAAAAGTGACAGCAGGCCTGCAATCCATACCTCAACAAAAGCCTTCGATGTATGTAATATAATCTTTTTCTGCGAAATATAAAAATACATTATTACGAACATCACCGCAATGGCACACATTTGTGAAACAATATTCATATCCCCTATTTTCTGTACCTTTCCTAAATCAGGCCAATACACTAGTACTATTTTACCGTTATTTTACCAATAAAGCAATATATTGTTTTGATTTACAAAGAACTAAATAAAAAAGTTACTATTCACACTGAACAGTAACAAAAAAAACACGCTATGCGCGTGCTCCAAAATAATACAGTCGGTAACTATTCAGATACATACATAAATAAATCGGCGTGACAAGATTCGAACTTGCGACCTCTACGTCCCGAACGTAGCGCTCTACCAAACTGAGCCACACGCCGTCTGCAATTCGTTTTGCAACTATTAAATAATATCACAATGTATAAATTTTGTCTACCCCATAATATATATTTATGGTATGATTTATGCTGTATAATATGATAAAAATTTATACTGTTGTGTCCAGCCTCACAGCAAGGTATCATACCCATGGCTGAACTGTAATTTAATCACGTAATTATTTTCTTTATACTATGAAGCAGGCCCGGTAGCGCAGCGACCGGCTTAGCACCACGGTATATAAATTATAAGGAGAATATCATGACAAATCAGACAAATCACATAAATCACACCAATCACATAAATCACATAAATAAAACAGCTATAATAACCGGAGCTTCACGTGGTATCGGTGCCGCCATTGCCAAAAAGCTGGCTTCCTGTGGCTATAACCTCTCACTTTGCTGCCGCAATTCATCTGACAGACTAAAGGCTCTGGCTGATGAGCTTCACTGTGCATACGGAATTGAGGTGCTGTGCTACACCGGAAATGTAGGAGACTTTTTCTTTGCCAAGGATATGGTTACGAAAACAATTTCCCATTTTGGCCATATAGATGTGCTCATTAACAATGCCGGTATATCGCATATCGGGCTGCTGAGCGACATGACACCGGATGAATGGAACAATATCGTGGCGATAAATCTGACCGGTGTTTTCAACTTTACAAAGCTCGTCACCCCTTATATGGTTGCCGATAAATGTGGCCGTATACTACAGATTTCCTCTGTCTGGGGCAACGTCGGAGCCTCCTGCGAGGTAGCTTACTCTGCCTGCAAGGGCGGTATTAATGCATTTACCAAGGCACTCGGCAAGGAGCTTGCGCCATCGCATATTCCGGTCAATGCCATAGCCTGTGGTGTCATAGATACCGATATGAACCGCTGCTTTGACGAGACAGAACGCGCTGAGCTTGCCAATGAAATTCCTGCCGGACGCTTTGCCACAGCCTGTGAGGTCGCAGATATGGCTTACTCCGTCATCACTGCACCTGATTACCTGACCGGACAGATAATCACTTTTGATGGTGGCTGGATTTAAAATTGTGATTTTAAGTTTTCTATTTTTTTCGTATTTTTTCAGATATTTGTTGTTTTTTATGATTATTGTGTTACAATTTGTTTATGAATAAAATTAATGTCTTTTTACAAGAAAAGCAACTATCAACCATTAGTACAACTGTGCCTGACAGGCTTGATTATCTGATGAGGCTCCACAACTTGACCAACATTGCTCTTTCTGAAATCATGTGCTGTGCAGAATCAACTATTTCAGGCTACAGGACAGGCCGTAGAGTGCCTGACATTTTTGTCATTTGCCATTTAAGTACAATTTTTGGTGTCACACCCAATTATTTTCTTGGATTCACAGACGAAATTTGTCCAACTCACAACTGATTATGTGATATATACAAGGCCTTCCGGTATCACTTCACAACCATCACCGGCTGCTGATGCAAATGTCACATAAAATATATTGAAAAATGAAAGGTGGAAATGTTACAGTCTAAGCCAAAACCGTAACGAAAAACAGCCCGGTGCACATATCACAATGTGTGCCGGGCTGCAGATTTTATTGTTATTCTGCCACAAGTATTATCGTGGTTCTCGCAGGAACTCTTATAGTGTTGACACCCAAAAGCTCTGTCTTTGCCGTGAAGTCCTCTCCGTCAAAATACTCTGCATTGGTGTTGGTGTCCACATGCCAGTGTTTTCCGTTCGGAAGCACCGGAAGCTGCATCACAAGCGGCTCCCAATATGCATTCATGCAATAGAATACAATATCATCCTCCGTGTCCTCCTCATTTCTTCCGGCATACATGATGCCGATAAGCTTTGTCTTGTAATCAGTCGAGGCATTGAACGGTGTACCGTTGTGCACACTGATTTCCGGGAACTGGCAGGATGAAGGCTTTGTCATCTTTCTGAGTATAGGATGCTCTTTCCTGAACTGAATCATATGACGCACGAAATCATGGATTTCCTTGAATTCCTCAAGCCTGCTCCAGTCGAGCCATGAAATGATATTGTCCTGACAATACGCATTGTTGTTTCCAAACTGGGTGTTACAGAACTCATCGCCCGCAAAAAACATCGCCGAGCCACGGCTGCACAAAAGCGCTGCAAATGCATTCTTTATAAGGCGCCTTCTAAGTCCGTTTACATTTGGATCGTCTGTCTCGCCCTCTGCGCCACAGTTCCAGCTATGTCCGTTGTTGTCTCCGTCTGTGTTATTCCAGCCGTTTTTCTCATTGTGCTTTTCATTGTATGAGTAAAGATCATACAGTGTAAAGCCATCATGACAGGTCATGAAATTGACTGATGCCTTGTGTCCTCTGCTCTCCGGGCTGTAAAGGTCGCGTGAGCCGGTGATACGTGTGATGGCATTTCCCGCCATACCGTCATCGCCCTTTAAAAAGCTTCTCATGTCATCCCTGTATCTGCCGTTCCACTCAGCCCATCTGTTCCATGACGGGAAGCTTCCCACCTGATACAGTCCGCCTGCATCCCAGGCCTCTGCGATGAGCTTCATCTTGCCAAGTACCGGGTCGAATGCCAGCGACTCAAGAATCGGCGGATTGGCCATAGGTGCACCGTTTTGGTCTCTTCCGAGAATGGAAGCCAGGTCAAATCTGAAGCCATCCACTCTGTACTCAATGGCCCAGTGTCTCAGACAGTCTATGATAAAGCTGCGTACAACAGGATGATTACAGTTCATAACGTTTCCACAGCCACTGAAATTGTAGTAGTGTGCATCCGGTGTAAGCATATAGTACACGTTATTGTCTATTCCCTTGAAGGAGAAGCACGGTCCCATCTCATTTCCCTCAGCGGTATGGTTGAACACCACATCAAGAATGACCTCTATGCCATTTTCCTTTAAAGCCTTTATCAGCGATTTCAGCTCGTCTCCCTCGTGGTTGTGCTCCTCGTTGAAGGCATAGCTGGTATTCGGTGCAAAAAATGATACTGTGTTGTAGCCCCAGTAATTGTAAAGCTGCACACCATCGACCACTCTCGCGCTCTCCATCTCATCAAACTCAAAAATCGGCATGAGCTCCACTGCATTTATTCCAAGGTCCTTAAGATACGGAATCTTATCCTTCAATCCGGCAAATGTGCCCGGTGCGCTGACTCCAGATGACTTATCCTTTGTATAGCCCCTCACATGTGTCTCATAAATCACAAGGTCCTCAAAGGGCTGCTCAAGCTGTTTTATGTTGCCCCAGTCAAAGCTGCTTTTTACAACTCTGGCTCTGTACTCAAAATCCTTGCCACCCTCCGGTTTTTCTCCCCATTTTCGCTGTCCTGTGACCGCTCTGGAATATGGGTCTAAAAGGACATTTTCCTCGTTAAACAAAAGTCCCTTTGCCGGCTCATAAGGCCCGTCAAAAGAAAATGCATACTCAAATTCATCCGGCTTTATATCATAAACAAGCATGGAGTAGGTATCTCCTATCCTATATGAATCAGGAAACGGAATCCTCGCATACGGCTTTGGTGCCTGTGGCTTGAACAATAAAAGAGTGCACCTTGTTGCTCCATGGGAATTGATGGTAAAGCTCACTCCGTTCGATGCCACGCACGCTCCGTACATTCTGAAAAAGCCCGGACGTATCTTAAATCCCTCTACCACATCAAGCGGCAGCAGGCCTGTATTTACTACATCCTCATGCTTTTCTTCTTTACTGCGCTCTCTCCACATATACATATTGCTCTTTGCTCCCTTACTATATTTGTATGATGGTACATGCCTTTTGTTGCATGACTGCTTTTTATCTTAATTCGTTAAAAAATCGTAACTGTTCAGTACCTTCACAGTTGCAAAATCTGCTTTTAATTTACATGCAGCTTTCCACGCTCATCAATCTCTATATTACTACAATTTTGTGAATATGTGTTCATTAAATTGCATATCTCCTGAGCTTTTTCGCCAGAAGCCACTGTCGGTCTGAAATCATTGTATGCGCTCGTGCTGCTTAAGGTGCATGGAATAATCTGAGCATCTATGCCCGGCTGCAATTCACCATTTATCAGAGTAAATGCCTGCTGATAAATCGCTGTGTTCTTGTCTGCCGGATTTTTGTTGCCTCCGAAGCAGAAATTTCCAAGACTGTAGCATATCATTTTGCCGTTATAGACCTCCATCCCCTGCAGTACATGAGGGTGGTTTCCAACAACCAGATCTGCTCCCCAGTCAATGATACGGTGTGCCGCCGCCTGCTGATAGTCATTAGGGTAATGGTCGCCTTCTATGCCCCAGTGGCAGCATGCTATAACTATCGCCGCTCCCTGTTCACGAAGCTGCGCTATACCGTTTTGGATATATGCCTCTCGGTCACCGTTTTGTGACAAAAGGCTGACCGACACTATTCCAATCCTTGTCCCATCAGCAGTCTCATAAATACCGGTATGATCATTGAAGCCATATACTATCCCGGCATTGTCGAGCACATTTCTCGTATCGTCCAGTCCAGCCTGACCATAGTCGTATGTGTGATTGTTTCCAAGACTGCAGGCCTCGATGGAGCTGCCCGTCATTATTCCAATGTAGCTAGGCTTTCCCTTAAGGTTCCAGCGCTTTTCTACGCGCTCCGTCGCATCCGATAGCACACACTCCAGATTGATGAGTGTCATATCGTCAGCCTCAAAAATATCTCTCACGCCGCCGAAAAAGTAGTCCTGTCCCTTTGAGTCATAATAAGAATTAAAGCTGCCGTCATAGCTTTGCTCCTGATTGTTGCCGAGTGTACAGTCTCCTGTAGCCGTAATCACTATGGTTGACATCTGTGGCTGCTGTTTATCCGCTTCTGTTGCCTCAGCTTTGGCTGCATCAGACTGTGTACTCTCTTTGCCTTCTGCCGTACTGTCAACTGCGTTATCCTCTGCTTTTCCGGCATTCGATGTGTCTTTAACTACATCCACACCATTCTGGTTAGCGGCTTCCTTTATATTATCTCCAATATATTCTTTTCCTATGAGTGCTCCTGCCATAATGATGCATAAAACCAAAAGCACAGATAATAGAATTTTTAATCCCTTGTTTTTCATAATTTCTCCTCATATTCCTCATACCCTTAGAATATCAACCGTGTGCGCACTTGCTCCCATCAGGTCTGCTCTCTCACATGTTGAAAGATGATACTGTACAAACATATCAAACTCTTCCTCGTCAAGAGCATTCAAAAATGGCCTGATATAATTTGCCGCGCCATCGGCTGCTATTATCTTTTCGCGTGTAAGGGCTGCCTGTGCATTTAATGCCTCTATATCTTCCAATCGGACAAAACTGTACAAATCATTAGCTTTTTCTGTACAATGGAAGCTCTCATCGAGCATTCCACCCTCTATGCCCTCTTTTATATGCTTCTCCTTTATGGCATAGGTTATCACGCTGTACTCATTCATAATGTATGCCACAAGTATGTATCCACCCGGTTTTGTCACCCTTTTTGCCTCATTCAATGCGGCAAGCTTTTCCTCTGCCGACTTCAGATGATACATAGGTCCGAATACGAGTGTGAGATCAAATTCATCGTTTCCAAACTTTTTAAGCTTTGTGGCATTGCCCTGGTATGCCTTTACTTTATCGCTCTTTTGCCTCAGCCTGCCGAGGTTATGCTTAACTAACTCGAGTGCTGTCACATCATAGCCCTCCTCGGCAAGAGGCACTGAGTATCTGCCCGTTCCCGCACCGACATCCAGTATTTTGATCTGTGAGCGAAGATCAAGCTGCTTCTCATTCATCAAGCTGCCAAGACAATCGTGTATATACTTCATGGAGGTGATAAACTCTACCCTGCCGTGGCGGCTGTTCAGGCGCTTTTCCTCGTTGAATTTGTTATAGTACTCTTCTAATTCTGTCACGTTATATTCCTCCCTGTATTATTCCTCGATATGCTCACGTCCCTGCGCAATGATTGTGCGCACATGTCCGTCGGCAAGTGAATAAAACACTGATTTGCCCTCACGTCTGCTGTTTACGAGCTTGTTTGCCTTTAATATCCTAAGCTGGTGTGATATGGCGGACTGTGTCATGTTGAGCACCTTTGCAAGGTCGCAGACGCATACCTCCGCTTCAAACAACACAAAGAGGATTCTGATCCTGGTGGAGTCGCCAAATACCTTAAAAAGCTCTGCAAGGTCGTAGAGCTCGGTTTCCTCAGGCATTGTATCATTTACTATTTTCAGAAGGTCTTCGTGGATTTCGTTGCAGTCGCAGCATTCTATCTGTTCATTTATGTTTTCGCTCATGGTGGTGTCCTTTCTGCGTTATATTTGCGTTATATTTACTTTTTGGCTATGGAGCGGGTGCTCCGCATAAATTGCATGTGCCTTCGCTCAGTATTTCGATATTAAGACTCTGTAGGAATTATGATTTCAGGTTTTGGCTATAGGACGCAACCGGCTTTTAGCGCCGTCCGTGGCGCTAACGCCTTGTCCGTGCGTCCATGCACGGACATTGCTGTGTTGTGACATAATTCCAACAGACTCTAAATATCTCCATATTCGCGATGTCACATGCAATTTCTGCAAGCACCCTTTGGTTTTGGCTCATTGAAGGGTATGGACGCGTCGTATTGGCAGGAGCGTAACTGCTCAGTGCCTTCGCAGTTACGGGGCTGGTCCGGATGCGTGTGGGGGCACTGCAGGAATTTACTTAGCTTTTGTTTATTAGCTATTGCCGTTTAATTGTCTTTTGTTACTGTCACACTTTCGTGTGAACAGTAACTTCTTTTATTATACGCGAAAGACAGAGTGCACCTCTTGGGTGCATTCTGTCCGGTATTTTTTATATAGTAGTTTTATGGCATTTTGATATCTGCATTTTGATATCTGCATTTTGATATCTGCATTTTGATATCTGCATTTTGATATCTGCTCTTTGAGCTCTACCTTTTTAGAGCTTGTGTACGAATAATGCGCGGATTGCATTTAACACTGCTATCACCATTACTCCTACGTCTGCAAATATTGCGAGCCACATATTGGCTATTCCGACTGCTCCGAGCACTAGACAGATCAGCTTGATGCCTATTGCGAAGTATGTGTTTTCATATACTATTCGCAGGCATTTGCGCGATATTTTTATTGCTTTTGCTATCTTTAGCGGATCATCATCCATGAGGACGATATCTGCGGCTTCGATTGCTGCATCTGAGCCCATGGCGCCCATTGCAATTCCGATATCTGCTCTTGAGAGCACCGGTGCATCGTTGATTCCGTCTCCGACGAAGGCGAGCTTTTCTTTGCTGCCCTTTCTTGCGAGCAGTTCCTCCACCTTTGCCACCTTATCCCCCGGTAATAGCTCACTGTATACTTCATCAATTCCCAGCTCTGCCGCTACTGAGTCGGCTACTGTCCTTGAATCGCCTGTAAGCATTATTGTACCTTTTATTCCGGCTTTTTTCAATGCCTTTATTGCTGCCGCTGAGGTTGGCTTTATCTTATCTGAAATAAGGATATAGCCCTCATATCTGCCGTCTATTGCGATATGGACTATGGTGCCGACCTTGTCAGTTTCACTGTAGCTTAAGCCCAGCTTTTTCATGAGCTTGTAGTTTCCTGCCGCTACAGATACACCATTTACCTTTGCGGTGATTCCGTGGCCGCTGATTTCCTCAACGTCTGTCACGCGGGTTCTGTCGATTTCATTTCCATACGCCTTCTGTAAGCTCCTGCTGATTGGGTGCGACGAGCTGCTCTCTGCAAGTGCTGCGTACTCGAGCACCTTTTTTCTATCGAGCGTATTGTCGTAGACTCCTGCCACCTCGAAAACGCCCTCTGTCATGGTGCCGGTCTTGTCAAATACAACGTATCTGGTCTGTGATAAGGTCTCAAGATAGTTTGAGCCCTTTACAAGAACACCCTCGCGGCTGGCGCCTCCGATTCCTGCGAAAAAGCTGAGCGGAATACTGATGACCAGCGCGCACGGACAGCTTATTACAAGGAAGGTAAGTGCCCTGTATATCCATATGCCCCACTGTGGTGCGGCTGACATGAAAAGTATTCTGACAATCGGCGGCAGTATCGCAAGTGCAAGTGCACTGTAGCAGACTGCCGGAGTATAATACTTGGCAAATTTTGATATGAAGTTTTCTGATTTTGATTTCTTTGAGCTTGAATTTTCAACGAGATCAAGTATCTTTGAAACCGTTGATTCGCCAAACTCTTTGGTGGTTTTAATCTTTAAAACACCGGACATATTGATGCATCCGCTGATTATCTCATCACCGCATTTTGCATCCCTCGGCACGCTCTCACCTGTAAGCGCGCTAGTGTTTAATGTAGATGAACCCTCAACTATCACACCGTCGATAGGAACCTTTTCTCCGGGCTGTACCACGATTACTGAGCCGATAGCAACCTCATCAGGGTCAACCTGGGTGAGCTTTCCGTCCACCTCAATATTGGCATAGTCGGGTCTGATGTCCATGAGCTCGCTGATATTCTTACGGCTCTTTCCAACTGCATAGCTCTGAAACAGCTCTCCTATCTGGTAGAAGAGCATAACGGCTATAGCCTCTGTATAGTCACCATTCTCATAAAGCGCAACCGCAATCGCACCTACAGTGGCAACCGCCATCAGGAAGTTTTCATCAAATACCTGCTTGTTTTTGATTCCCTTAAATGCTTTTTTCAGGATATCGTATCCTATAACCAGATAAGGCACCATGTAAAGCAGGAACCTTATAATTCCCTTAACCGGTATGAAATGTAATGTAATCATGAGTACCGCTGCGATTATGATACGCGCAAGTACTTTTTTCTGCTTTTTATTCATACGCCATAGCTCCATTCATTATAATCTCTTGATAATCACCCTTACTATAGCGCAGGCATTTAAATAATATCATTTGTCATTCCTGCGCCCGACAATTTATAAGAAAATCTCGCAGTCGTCCTCTACCTTTTTACAGTTCTTAAGAACCTCCTGCATAACCGCCTTTGCATCCCGTCCCTCTTCAAACTCAACGCTCATCTTGAGTGTCATGAAATTGACTGTAGCATCCTTTACACCTGCTGTATTCTTTGCGGCATCCTCCATCTTGTTGGCGCAGTTAGCGCAGTCTACATCGATTTTGTAAGTCTTCTTCATAGTGGTGTTCTCCTTATTTTCATGAATTATTTATTTTACTGTATGTTTTTCATTGAACATATGAATGATTGTTCATATGTTGATTTTATTATAGCACCTTTTGTACTGTTGTCAATACACAATGTGCATCTAAACACAAAATTTATTCACATACTCTAATCACATAATTAATCTCATAGTTTATGATTCAGGCTTCATCTGTGATATTTTCTTTCCAACTGCTTCCCTCTTCTATCCCATTTGCCGTAAGCCATTCATCCTCAACCTCTACATGACGCTGTCTGCCGTTTTCGTCCTCGAGATAAACCACGCATTTTGCTTTTGCGCCGTCTGCTCTTTCCTCACAGCCAAAATCAGCCTCATATATGTGTGTTACCGTATACATCTGCACTCTACCTTCTTTCATATGATTTTGCATGACATAAATATATAGAAACTTCCCACATGTACAGGTGGATGTATCCACTCCAAAATATCATGTGGGAAGCTGTTTATCAACTATATTTATGATTAATCAGATTACTACATGCTACGCATTCCCGTAATCTGACTACACCTCGAAATCCGCTAATTTCCTGCGTCCCCGCAGCAAATTGCTACTTTCTCGGTGTAGTGCGGGTCACTAAGGTATACATCGAATTGCATGCAGGCATGCATCGATGATACCTTTTGACCCTTTAATCATAATGCCGCTTTAATCGCTGCAAGCAGCTCATCATATGTCTCATATGCAGGAAGCTCAGGGTAGTCCTTCTTGATAGCATCTGTGCTTCTGAAAAGGAAACCTGCCTTGCTGGCCTGTATCATGCCTAAATCGTTGTGGCTGTCACCGCTTGCGATGGTATCGTATCCGATAGACTGCAGTGCCTTTACAGTTGTAAGCTTTGACTGCTCACATCTCATTCTAAAGCCTGTAATCTCGCCATCTTCAGCAACCTCAAGCTCGTTACAAAAGATTGTTGGCCAGCCGAGCTTCTTCATGAGCGGGCCTGCAAACTGTGAAAATGTATCACTGATGATGATTACCTGTGTGATTGAACGAAGCTCATCCAAGAATTCCTTTGCGCCAGGCATTGGATCTATCTTTGCGATTGTCTCCTGGATTTCTTTTAATCCGAGTCCGTGCTCCTTTAAAATATTTATTCTATAGTTCATGAGCTTATCATAATCAGGCTCATCTCTTGTTGTCTTTTCAAGCTCAGGAATGCCTGTCTCCTTTGCAAATGCAATCCAGATTTCAGGTACCAATACTCCCTCAAGGTCTAAGCATACAATATTCATTTTGATTCCTCCGTGTGTTTTATTCTGTGGATTTCGATGAAGCTCAATATACTTGTCAAGTAACTATTTAAGCAGCCTTGAATAGTTATATGATATTCAGTTCACCGATTTAATCCAGTAAAGTATATCATACAAGACGACTGTCTACAATAGAATTATACGTGATTTTTCAGTAAATCATTATTACCGTCCATTACGCTCGCTGGCTTTTGCACGCGCACCGGCTTCCGCAGAGAAGACGCCCTCATCGTCTATGATATTTCCGCTCTCAACATGCTTTTTCAGTATATTGTTAAATGCATAATCCCAGATTTTCTCTGAGCCAAGTGCTGTGCGCTTATTTCTGCCGAGTATCTGCGACAGCTTTACACTGTGCTCACGCCATGAAAGCCCGCCCGATGCATCGTTTAGGAGCATTGGCTGGATATTGTCCATGGTGCGGGCAAATCTGGCTTCCGGTGTCTGCTGCGCCTCAAATTCCTCCCACAGCTCTAAAAGCGGCTCGCCCTGTTCCTTTGGCAAGAGTCCGTATATACGCTCCGCCGCCTTCTGCTCACGCTCATGCTGTGTGGCCTTGCCTGCCTCATCATAGGCATATGTGTCTCCTGCGTCAATCTCTACTATGTCGTGTATCAAAAGCATTCCTACTGTCTTTAGCACGTCTATCTTCTCATTGGCATACTCGCTCAAGAGCATGGTCATGATAGCCATATGCCAGGCATGCTCCGCATCATTTTCCTTGCGGCTTGCATCAGCTAAATAAGTCTGGCGGAATATCTCCTTTTCCTTGTCGATTTCTCTGATGAAATCAAGCTGTTTTTCTAATCTTTCTTTTTGCTGCATCATTTTACTTGTTCCTTCTTCCTATCCTATCCGATTTTTAAATATGGTCTCAAGTGTTTAATCAATTCATGTACTTTTGTGCCTGGAGCTGAACTTGCAGGAGTTTTTCCTTCATTCATTGCATCCAAGCGTTCAGCATTTGTTATTGCAAAATCCATGAAAGGTCTCAGAATTTGGAACATATCTGCCCTTCCCTTTGAATATTCTCCCTGTCCAATATTCTTTAACCATTCAGATAGTTTTGGCCAGTAATCACTTCTATGAATATCTGACTGAACAAAACTGAAATGAAGCAAAAACCAAAGTTCAATACACTGATTTGACCAGATAGCATGATATTGTGTTTCCTCTGTAGACATATTAATGCATAATTCATTTGTTTTATTGATGCGTTTTGCCGGAAAATCATCAGTATCATAGACTATCCAGACATGCTTATATCCATTCGGATTGTTCATGACCAGATTCATTGCCTTATCCAAAAGACTAAGCGTATTGTCTCCTGCACCATGAATGTCAAGCTGAATTTTATCTCGATACTGACTGTTTATGATTGTCCTGATTGCTTCGAAATACTGTGGTTCTGTTTCAGTTCCTTCTGTTACTATCAAATGGTACTCTGGACATATCAATATATTCTTATCTCGTCGCGGTTTCATCCAACTCTTTCCTAAATCACTTTTCTTCGGAGGTTTTAAACTCATTGCCAATCTCCTCCTGCCAGCATATTTGTAAGATATGGATCTGCACCATAACGCCCTTCCAGATATTGTTTATCATAGGCTGCAGTACTATTTACTCGTTCATTGTTTTCTCTTCTGATTTCATATAGGGAATATATTTCACTTTCGTGCCTTTCATTTTCTGCCGCAAACCAAATTTCATCCCGTCTGAAAACTGTATTTTTCATTGTTGTCATATCATGGGAAGTAAAAAGTAACTGCGCTCCCTTTTTGTTTACATTCTTATTCTTAAACAATGAAATTACATAACGAAGCAGCTTAGGATGCAATTTTGCATCCAATTCATCAATAATCACCAGCCGACCTTCTTGCAGTGCTAACAAAATCACAGGTAATGCCGCAATCATTTTCTTTGTTCCATCTGACTCATCATTAAAACTTAATTCATAAATCTTTCCCTCTATCATACGCTGTGTATACAGTTCATGATTTTCTTCATCATACCGATAACCTGATACATCAATATCAACATCATTTAGTGCACGAACAATTTTCTTTCGATATGATTCATCATCAGAAAACATTATTTGTCTGTCTGCAATCGGATTTGCATAGTTTTTGACAATGCATGATTCAAACCACTTCTGAACTTCCACAATTACCGGTATATCATAGTTGATTGCCAAAAAAGATAAATATGGCATCTTGGGGTTTACCGAGCGGTTAATACTCGCTTTATTGATGCTTGCACCCAATGTAATTTCAGCACCTTCCCTATCAAAAACCATACCCGTTCTCTTTCCACCAATGGATTTCCAATACAGAGATTCTTCAACAATGTCATCCCCACATATTGATAAGTTGTACCTGTATTCATTTTTTCCCTGTCGGAAATACACTTCAAATTCTGTCGGCATTTTCCTAGATATTTCATTAAAATAGAATGGTGCCGCACTTATCTTCTGCTGAATAATAATCTTTTCTCTTGCCTTCTCCAATTCATATATTGGCTTAACCACTGTAGAAATCAAACATGAAAGAGCTAGTAACAGATTGGTTTTCCCGCCACCATTCGGACCATATATAACCCCTACGGGAAGAAGTGCATCTGCTTTCTCGCTTTTTAACAACGATTCTGAAAACTCCGGAATAGATGTTGCCTGAAAATCGAATGTTGTTGTTTCTTTATATGATTTAAAGTTTTTAAAAGAAAATTGACACAGCATCCTGATATTCCTCCCTCTGAACTGTCTTATTTGCACTTATTATATAATTAATATATTCGTTTTTCAAGTTTTATACCCATATTTCATAAATTTTATTTTTGAAATATGGGTATAAAAGTCATTTTTCTGATTTTATAATATTATTTTAAGTTTCCTTAGAAAATCTCCTTTACATACATAAAAATACAATGCCTCTACAGCGCATCCTTCATTGCTTTAACATACTCACCGACATACTTTGGTGAAGCCTCACCATACTCATCGATTATCTTTATGATGGCAGAGCCCACAATGGCACCATCCGAGATATCTGCCATCTTCTTTGCCTGCTTGGGTGTTGAAATGCCAAAACCGATAGCACATGGCACATCTGTATTTTCTCTGATTACCTTGACTATTGAAGCCAGATCTGTCTTAATCTCGCTTCTTGTACCGGTGACTCCGAGGCTTGAAATCACATAGATGAAGCCGGTTGCCTCCTTTGCTATCATCGCAATACGATCCTTTGATGTAGGTGCGATAAATGAAATAAGGTCCACATCATATTTCTCGCAGAGTGGTAAAAACTCTTCCTTTTCCTCATATGGGATATCCGGCAGAATGAGTCCGTCAATTCCTATTTCCTTACATGTACTGATAAACTTTTCTGCGCCGTAAGAGTAAACCACATTTGCATATGTCATAAAAACCATAGGGATTGTGACATCTTTTCTCAAATCTCTCACAAGGTCAAAAACCTTGTCTGTTGTAACTCCGGCTGCAAGTGCCTTTATGTTGGCGCCCTGGATTACAGGTCCCTCTGCTGTAGGATCAGAGAATGGAATTCCAAGCTCTATAAGGTCTGCTCCGTTTGCAACAGCTTCTCTCACGATTTTTGCAGTTGTCTCTAAATTTGGATCACCACAGGTGATAAATGGTATAAATGCCTTGCCGTTTTCAAACGCACTTCTTATCTTACTCATAAATATTCTCCCCTCTGTATCTTGCTATTGCCGCGCAGTCCTTGTCGCCTCTGCCTGAAACAGTAACAACGATTATCTTGTCCTTGTCCATTGTAGGCGCCAGCTTCATGGCATATGCCACTGCATGTGAGGACTCGATTGCAGGGATAATTCCCTCTGTCTTTGCGAGGTATTCAAAAGCATTTACTGCTTCATCATCTGTTATAGGTACATACTGCGCTCTGCCGATATCGTGCAGATATGCGTGCTCCGGTCCGACTCCCGGATAGTCAAGTCCTGCAGAAATTGAATAAACCGGAGCGATCTGTCCGTATTTGTCCTGACAGAAATATGACTTCATGCCGTGGAAGATACCAAGACGGCCTGTATTTACTGTGGCTGCAGTCTCAAAGGTATCTATTCCTCTTCCTGCTGCCTCGCAGCCGATGAGCTCTACGCCCTCATCCTCTATGAAGTTGTAAAAGCTTCCGATGGCATTTGAGCCGCCGCCCACACATGCGATAACCGCATCAGGCAGTCTGTGCTCCTTTTCAAGCATCTGCTCCTTGATTTCCTTTGAGATGATCGCCTGAAAATCTCTTACGATGGTAGGGAACGGATGTGGTCCCATAACTGAGCCAAGGCAGTAATGTGTGTCTGAAATTCTCTTGGTCCACTCTCTCATTGCCTCCGATACGGCATCCTTTAATGTGGCTGTGCCTGATGTAACCGGGATAACCTCTGCTCCGAGCAGACGCATGCGGTATACATTGAGCGCCTGACGCTTTGTGTCCTCCTCGCCCATGAATACAACACATTCCATACCCATAAGGGCTGCGGCCGTTGCTGTTGCCACGCCGTGCTGACCGGCTCCGGTCTCAGCTATCAGGCGGGTTTTGCCCATTTTCTTTGCAAGAAGTGCCTGCCCTAATACGTTGTTGATCTTGTGCGCTCCTGTATGGTTTAAATCCTCTCTTTTAAGGTATATTTTTGCTCCACCGAGATCCTTTGTCATCTTTTCTGCGTAGTACAGTCTCGATGGTCTTCCTGCATAATCGTTGAGAAGCTCTGTGAGCTCTCTGTTAAATTCAGGATCGTTTTTGTAATAATTGTATGCTTCTTCTAATTCTTTAACGGCATTCATGAGGGTTTCAGGAATGTACTGTCCTCCGTGAATACCAAATCTTCCGTTTGGATTTGTCATGATGTTTTCCCTTCTGATGTATATTTGTAAATATTTTGTTTTCTGTACTGAATAGTTACAGATATTCTTAAAACCATGAAGATACTTATATATCTATATTAGCTTAATCGAAATTCATCAAGCTTAGCCTTTTTGTCGTCCGCTCTCATCAGCGTCTCTCCGATAAGCACTGCGTCAGCTCCGATTTCACGTATTGCCCTGATATCGTCTGTGCTCTTTACACCGCTTTCCGATACAAATACGATGTCATCAGGAATCAGGTCGCGCAGCTTTTTGCTGTTAGCTGTATCAACTGTAAAATCCTTCAGATTGCGGTTGTTGACACCTATTATTCTGGCACCGGCTCTTACCGCCATCCCTGCCTCTTTTTCATTGTGTATCTCCACAAGGGCGCTTATGCCGAGGCTGTCACAGATTTTTATGTATTTACTGAGCTGTTCCTCTGACAGTATGGAGCAGATTAAAAGCACCGCAGCGGCACCGAGTGTCTTTGCCTGATATATCTGATATTCATCAACCGTAAAATCTTTTCGGATGCACGGAATCGAAACCGTTTTTGCAATCTCCTTAAGATACTCATCCGAGCCTAAAAACCACTTTGGCTCTGTCAGTACCGAGATGCAATCCGCACCTGCCGCCTCGTATTCCCTTGCGATTTCAAGATATCTGAAATCCGGCTCTATAAGCCCCTTTGACGGCGAAGCCTTCTTGCACTCGCATATGAAGCTCAAGCCATCCTTTTTGAGTGCTTTTTCAAATGCAAAATCACAAAGCTTTTCGTTTTTTGTCTGAATCGCGATATTTTTCATTTCCTCAAGGCTTATTTTTTTCTTGTCCTCTGCCACGCGAAGCCTTGAATATTCTGCAAGCTGGTCTAAAATATTCATCGCTTTTCCTTTCCTGTTTTGTGTGCCTAGCTGTTGCTTACCTCGATGAGCTTATCGAGTGTTTCAAGTGCTTTTCCTGAATCAATGATTTCTGCTGCTAGCTCGATACCCTCTTTCATGCTGTCGGCCTTTCCTCCTATATAAAGTGATGCGCCTGCGTTCATGAGTACTGCATTTCTCTTATGGCCCTTCTGTCCGCCTAAGATATCACGTACAATTTTTGCATTTTCCTCAGGTGTACCGCCTTTTAAATCCTCCTTTGTACAGCGCTCAAAGCTGAAATCCTCCGGTGAGATTACTGTGGTTCTGAACCATCCGTCCTTTATCTCGCATACCTTGGTCGGTGCGCTCATGGAAATCTCATCGAGCTTATCCATGCCATAGACTACCATTCCGCGCTTTACTCCTAGGCTTACAAGCACCTGTGCAAGTGGCTCTACAAGATACTCATCATACACTCCCAGAAGCTGCATGGCCGGTGAACCCGGGTTTGTGAGCGGTCCTAAAATATTGAATACTGTTCTAAAACCAAGCTCTTTTCTGATAGGTCCGACATATTTCATTGACGTGTGATATTTCTGTGCAAAGAAGAAGCACATGCCGACTTTATTTAAAAGCTCTACACATTTCTCAGGGCTCTGGTCTATGTTGACGCCGAGTGCCTCAAGGCAGTCTGCTGTGCCGCATAATGAAGAGGCTGCCCTGTTTCCGTGCTTTGCCACCTTCATGCCGCCTGCTGCCGCAACAAGTGCAGAGGTTGTTGAAATGTTGAAGCTCTGTGCATTGTCTCCGCCTGTTCCTACGATTTCAAACACATCCATACCTGTTTTCACCTGTACCGCATGCTCTCTCATGGCTGCTGCACAGCCTGCGATTTCGTCTGTTGTCTCAGCCTTTGCGCTCTTTGTGGAAAGAGCTGCAAGAAAAGCTGCATTCTGGGTTGGTGTTGTCTCACCGCCCATGATCTCATTCATCACTGCATATGCCTCATCATATGTGAGGTCTTCTTTGTTTACGATTTTTACTATGGCTTCTTTGATCATGATTATGTCCTCCTGTATTCCGGTAATATTTCGTTTATAATTTTGTTTATGATTTTGTTCTGCTATTTGTTTTCAATTCAACAACTAATATATAAATTCATTAAACGCTACAATTTTCAATTAAGCTTTGATAAAATTACTAAGCATCTGCTTTCCGTCCGGTGTCATGATTGACTCCGGGTGAAACTGCACTCCGTATATCGGGTATTCCTTGTGCTCAACAGCCATGATCTCACCATCATCTGTAGTGGCTGTAATCTTTAGGCAATCAGGCATCGTGTCCGCATCTGCAGCAAGTGAATGGTAACGTGCTACCTTTGCTTTTTTCGGGCAACCCTTGAATAAAAGGCTTTCTATGTCAAACGATGCATCCGATTGCTTTCCGTGCATGAGCTCCTTTGCATATGTGACTGTCGCACCGTATGCTGCGCATATCGCCTGATGGCCGAGGCACACGCCAAGGATTGGGATTTCCTTTCCAAGCTCCTTTGCCACAGCTATTATCACGCCCGCATCCTCAGGCCTTCCCGGTCCCGGTGATAATATGATGCGGTCAGGCTTTAAAGCCCTAATCTCTTCAACTGTCATCTCATCATTTCTGATTACTCTGATATCAGGCTCTATCTCGCCGATTAGCTGATACAGATTGTAAGAAAAGCTGTCGTAGTTATCAATCAGTAAAATCATTCTTCCACCTCCTGTGAGACTTCCAGTGCCTTAAGAGAAGCCTTTGCCTTGTTTATGCACTCCTGAAATTCCTTCTCAGGATCTGAATCCGCAACGATTCCCGCTCCGCTTCTCACGAAAACCTTGCCGTTTTTCTTGTAGGCAATACGGATTGCAATACATGTGTCCATATTTCCTGTAAAATCTATATATCCAATCGCGCCACCGTAAATGCCTCGCTTGTTGTCCTCAAGCTCTCCGATGAGCTGGCACGCTCTGATTTTTGGCGCTCCTGAAAGTGTTCCTGCCGGAAGCACGGCCTCAATTGCATCGAGTGCGTCATACTCTTCTCTTATCTCTCCACGCACTGTCGAGCCTATATGCATCACATGTGAATATCTCTCTATGGAATGAAGCTTTTCAACTTTTACAGTTCCGAATTTGCTTACCTTTCCGAGGTCATTTCTTCCAAGGTCCACGAGCATATTGTGCTCTGCGAGCTCTTTTTCGTCCTTAAGCAGCCCTTCCTCAAGCTTTTTGTCCTCCTCTGCTGTGGCACCTCTCGGCCTCGTGCCTGCCAGCGGGAATGTGTGAAGCACTCCATTTTCAAGCTTCACAAGTGTCTCCGGAGATGCTCCCGCAACCTCCACATCGGTTCCCGAAAAATAAAACATGTACGGCGAAGGATTTATCGTTCGAAGCACGCGGTAGGTATCAAAAAGGCTTCCCTCAAACGGTGCGCTCAATCTGTTTGATAAAACTATCTGGAAAATATCCCCCTCTTTGATATGGTGCTTTGCCTTCTCGACCATCTCACAATACTGCTCCTTTTCAAAAAGCGGTGTGACCTCACCCAGCAGCTTGCCACCCATATTCTGTTTTTTCTCTCCGTGCATCAGAAGCTCCCTAAGCTGCTTTAGCTCAACAATCGCTTTGTTGTAGCCTGTTTCCGGAGCATCAAGTGACATATTTGCGATTAGTATTATCTTTTGGCACAGATTGTCAAATGCTATTACCTTATCAAAAAGCATCAGATCAACATCCTTGAAATCCTCTGTATCCTTTGCTTTTCCTCTGATGCTTTTCTCCTTGTAGCCCAGATAATCATATGAAAAATAACCTACAAGGCCACCTGTAAACGAAGGCAGATAATCAAATTTCGGACTCTTGTACTCTGAAAGAATCTGTCTGATGTACTCTGAAGGATTTTCCGTCTCCACCGAAAGCTTTCCAAGCTTCATATGACCATCTATACAGTTAATCTCAAGCTTTGGATCATATCCCAAAAATGTATATCTTCCCCAGGCTTCATTGGCTTGTGCTGATTCAAGCAGATAACAATGTGTTGAAACATTCTGCAGAATCCTCATAGCCTCTATAGGTGTGATAAAATCTGATAATATCTCACAGCTTACAGGGAGAATGTCATACTTCCCGGTTTTTGCTATTTCTTTAACTTCGGTCAGTGTAGGGAAAAATTTCATATGCTTACCTCCAAATTTTATGTTTGTGTGAACAAATGTCCAGTGTTCAACCGTGAACAAATGTCCAACATACAAGCTCGAATTCGCCTTTTCAAGGCTTCTCCGCAGCTTGCGCTGCTACAATTCTCGCTTTATGTTGTACTGTCCAGTGTTCAACCGTGAACAAATTGCCCAACATACAGCTCGAATTCGCCTTTTCAAGGCTTCTCCGCAGCTTACGCTGCTACAATTCTCGCTTTATGTTGTGCAGTCCAATGTTCGTTCGCAAGCTTGCATGCGAGCATGCAGACTTGCAAACTCCATTGTCCCTCTTTGTTCACTAAAAAACGCCCTTGACAGAATTTTAGTTCTGTCAAGGACGAATAATCTTAACTATCCGCGGTGCCACCTTGAATTCACGATAAAGCTCGTGCGCTTGGCAGGATACCAACATATCCCGGGCAAATGACGTATGCCCACACGTCGCAGAATACTTTGGATGAATGATAAATCCATTTGACTGCGCCCTCAGCGGTCCATTTGACAACTTGTTTCACACCTGATTCTCAGCACCACAGGCTCTCTGTAAAGGCATCATTGCCGTTATCTCCGCTTCAACGGTTTACAATTTATTTAATTGTGCAAACTTTTATACTGTTTGGATTTCTTTAACGGTTTAATGCTTTATCTCGCTAAATTTGTTTAGAGTTTATCACTCCTTTTTGTGTTTGTCAACATATTTTTGCCCCGTTTTTCTAATTATATACATTTAATTATTTTCAAAAACCATATTTAATGGCATTCTGCATAAAATATATTCCCCCATTATTTGATATATTTTGCATTGACATATTTCGTTGCCCTTGCTTGCCCTAATTTCATAACAGAACCTGTTTTTACCATTTTGCCAAGCACTGCTTCTACTGTAGACGGACTCACATCAGGAAGGATATCACAGATTTCGGCTTTTGAGACCGGAAGCACGCTGTTTAAAACTGTTTGCTCAACTCTTTCTGTTTTTTTAAGTTTTTTCCCATTTACAGTAGAAAATCTTTTGTCCAATTCTTTGTAACATTTATAGAGCATAGACAGAAAATTTTTCATATATTCAAAATATGAATTCTCATTTGTATGCCATCCTATAGATGACTCCTGCAATGCCTCGTAGTAAAAATCCTTTGACTCATTGATTTGTTCCTCAAAAGATACATATTTTCCAACATCATATCCACTTTTATAAAGTAAAAACAATGATAATAATCTGGATACTCTGCCATTACCATCCGAAAACGGATGAATACATAAAAAATCCAATATCACACATGGAATCAGTAACAATTTGTTTATTTTTGGATTATCCCTTGCATCCATATATGCAAGTACAAGCTGCTGCATTGCTTCGCCTGTATCTGCCGCAGAAACCGGTGTGAAGCGAACTCTACGCCTTCCTCTTTCATCAATCTCCATTATCAGATTGTCTTCCGTTTTGTATTTTCCTGACAGCTCATATCCTGCAAGATTTGTCATAGTTTCATGTATATGCAGAATCATATTTTCACTAAATGACATTTGATCATGCTTAGAATGTATCTCATCCAGTGCATCCCTATACCCTGCGATCTCACGCTCATCATGATTAAGAGGAGCACTGTCACCGTCAACAATCTGCTTTATACGTGCGTCTGTTGTAACAATACCCTCTATCGCATTAGAACCTTTAACAGATTGTACTCTTGCAATCTTTTCCAGCTCAGTATATATACTTTTATTGCTTTCCTTTCGCGTATCTGATATAGCATTAAATGCAGTAATTGTTGCTGTAAGATTAACTATCTCAGCCGGTAATAAGCCCTCATCTAAAAAAGAATAGTCAAATATATGCATATTGTCCTCCTATTATCTGCATATATTTTATCAAAAAATGTGCAGATACTCAATCAGTATCTGCACATTTTTCAAATAATATTATGCATTAAAATCATAAACCGGTGTGTTTTTGCACATTAATAACATAAAATCACGTATAATCCTCGCATTATATAAATTCGATTGATAACCTTATTATAGTTGTTATTAGATGTGTAATCAATCAAAAACACCGACTAATCTAAAGTCTTATTTTAGATTAGTCGGCATTCTGATTTTCTATAAAATATACTCCATCTGGCGTTCCTTTGTCTTAAGCCCCATCTTCTCATAAAATTTCTCAGCAGATGTGTTTCCGCTCCATACATTGAGCGTGACCTCATAGCAGCCGAGACGCTTTGCCTCATTCTTGACATATTCAAAAAGCTGCTCTCCGATATGCTGTCCTCTGGTCTTTGCATCTACACACAGATCATCTATGAAAAGCGATGTAAACGGCACCATATTGTTGGAAAACGGCTGCTGTCTTATCTGGCAGAATGCATATCCCATGCATACATCGTCATCATCTGCCGCAACATATATCGGCTTTGTATCGTCCTTTATCATTTCTGCAAGCTCTTCATTTGTATATTTTGTCGTTCCCGGAATAAAAATATCCGGTCTGATATCGGCATGGATCTGAAGCACCTGCTCTAATAATTCAATAAGTCTTGGTATGTCTTTTTCCTGTGCTCTTCTAATATTCATTTTTGAGAATCATCCTTCCTGTTGTCGTTAATGTATAGTTTTTATATTTCAAAATAAATCCAGCATATTATCGAGATAAATGTGCTCTCTGACATGTATCTGATACTGTGGCTTCGTCATATAGTAGAGCAGAAATTCAAGTATCATGGCACTTCCAAGCCCTCTGCCCTCTATTTTAAAATTGCTAAAGCCCATCGGCAGATAAGTGTTCTTTATATCGTCTACTCCTATAAATCCCGGATTTTCCATCGCCTTCGAAAAGAGATATCCCTGCCCCGCATCAGGCGCAGTGCAATAGTGCTCCGAGCAATCCTCGCCCAGATTTTTGCGGCTAACCGTCTCGTAGCATTTCTTCCTGTCCGTGCAGCCAAACCAGCAGCACTCATTGCACAAAAATTCTACTTTTTCCTTTTGATGCTGTGATAGTGCTTTCAGATTGTCAAATGATTTGTTCAACCTGAAATCCGGTACCACATAGCGGAATTCCTCTCTGTTTAGCTCATTTTTAAATTCACTGAAATCCGTCAGAACCTTTGTGGTTGAAGACACAAAATAAAAGTCAGGGTAGTTTTCTTTTATGTAATCAAGCAGAATATCTGAGTAGATGATTATGCCGTTTCCAAAGCCCCTGCTTCGCTCATTATCTCTGCCTATATCAAATATCCTGCACAGTTCGTTACATTTTTTGTCAAGAAGATGCTCCTTAGTAAGCAATGAATTGCTAAAGGTAAGTCTCGCGGATATCCCATATTCCTGCATCAGCTTAAGCACTTCCTTCAAATCGTGCTCACCAAAACCGACGCGGCCTCCGCCCCATATGCAGTCTGCCGGTGCACCGTATATTGAGCCTATGTCGCACCAGTCATAGAAATATTCCCGGTGCTTGCGGTACAGTGGGAGAAATTCTTTGTATAATTCATAAAATTCAAACAATCCCGGTAGATGATAATACGCTTTCATTTTGACTCCTTATTATGATCTGCTGAACCTGTGCTCATTTTAATAATTTTCAATCACATATTCCTCAAAAAGCGGCAGCGTAAAATACACATATCCCCGTATCTCTCCCGATACAATTCCCTTTTTTATAAGGCGCTTACGATACGGATTGAATTCGTTTGTCTCCATCCCAATTGCATCCCTGATTTCTTTTATTTTTCCGCTTTGTACATCTGCAATCCCCTTTGCAACCATGCGATCCTTCTGAGAAAGCTCCGACCAGATTTTGTCATATACAAATTCGCTCAGATACTGTTCATACTCGCCCAAAATGCCATTGTAGTCGCCACCATTGTTCCACGTCAGATATCCTAAAACCTGAAATGCAAAAGGATATCCTTTGGTCAGCCCCGCCATCTGTGCTGCTTTCTCTGGAGATATGTTAAAAATAGTTTTATACTTATTGATTATTGCTGCGTTATTTAATGGTTTGAGCTGGATTTTAGGTGCTCTGTACAAAAATGTAAGACTCTTCTCATTCTGAAGCTCCTCAATATTTTCATACAATCCTGTTCCTAATAGAAATACAGGCAGCTCCTGTCTTACAAATATCTGAAAGGCTCCGGCAAAAACCTTCATGTACTCACTATTTGTCATCTCATCTATCGTAATAAGCAGTCTCTTACCACTCTTTTTAAGCCTTTCCAAAATCTTTATAATAGCTGTCTCTGCATCTGTAATCGGCTGTGTCCCCTCTATAGATACTCCAAAACCGAAAAATGATAGATCGAGCTTTGCCGATTTTATAAGTCCCGCACATATATTATCACTATTCAATTTTGAAAGCATTGCAGGCAGCAGCTCTGTTGCCGGATTGAGTTCTATAACCACCCAGTCATCATTTTCTCTTAGCCTATGCGAAATTTCTGTCATCATTACTGTTTTTCCTGAACCTCGCACACCGGTAATTATAAACATCTGCTGATTTATTGTATCCGCTGTAAAATTCTCAATTATCTCATTAATCTGTACCGGACGGTCTACCGACTCTAGTGGACTTCTTCCAAATGTAAGCGTGAATGGATTTTGCATATCAGCCTCCCATTTTTACTGTTGTTTACTGTTTTGAATTTGTTTTACTGTCTTTTACTGTTGTTTACTGTTTTGAATTTGTTTTACTGTCTTTTACTGTTGTTTACTGTTTTGGTTTCATTTTACTGTTGTTTACTGTTTATGTCAAGATTACAGTTAATAATAATTCGTATCATATAAACCATTTATGCTGATTTGCATTTTTGTAGTAACCGGTTGCCGTTGTAAAATAGTTACTGGTCACACTGTCAGGCATGAACAGTAACATAAAATAAACCCCGGAGCGTATTGTATGCTTTGATAGCATATCAATATCTCGCTCCGGGGTTTCTATTTACGCCTGATTTAGTTTAAGAAATTCTGTATGATAACTTCCTCTGCCTCTTCCTCTGTAAGTCCGAGTGTACGGAGCTTGAGAAGCTGCTCGTCGTTTATCCTGCCGATTGCTGCCTCATGTATGATAGCCGCATCGATATTTTTTGCCCTGATTTCAGGGATTGAACCGACCTCTGCATGATCCATGATGATAGAATCACACTGGATATGAGCCTGGCATTTGCTGTTGCCGATAGCATTCGGATGGAAGGTCTGGACTGAGTTTCCTTTTCCTACGGACCTGGAAACAATCTGTGCAGAGCTGTCCTCTCCGTTTAACTGCACCTCGATATTTGACTCCGCCTTCTGCTCTCCATCTGTCATGAGACGCTCTGTGACATAGAGCTTTGCATCCTTTCCAAGCTCCACATTGGTCTCACGGACTGTAGAATCAACACCCTTTATCTGTGCTGTATCGAGTGTGAAAACAGAATTCTCACCCACAAATATATTTGTTACAGGGTTGAGTACTCTCGCACCTGTTCCGTTTCCCTCGCCGTAGTGCTTTTCCTCATAACGTACATTCGCATTTTTGCCTACATGGAAGGTATGGATGCCGTCGTGTCTGCTCTCGTTGCAGCCGCTGTTGTGGATTCCGCAGCCTGCCACAATCCTTACATCTGCGCCATCTTCCACATAGAAATCATTGTATACAAGGTCTGTCATACCTGATTTGCTGAGTACTACAGGGATATAGACAGCCTCTCCGTCCGTCTTTCCATCAATATAAATATCAATGCCGGGCTTGTCCGTCTTTTTCTTTATCTTGATATGCTCGCTGTCTCCGTGGCAGATTGATGTGCCGTTTTCACGCAGATTAAAGGCTCCGGTCTGACTGAATTTATTATCATTTATGACGTCCAATACGCCCTCTGTTACGTTGTCAAGCTTTACCATATTATGCTCTTCCCTCCAGTCTCTCTACGCATTTGTGACATTTCTGTACACCATTGAGATAAGGCAGCACCTCGTCCTTTGTGCCGATTTTCTTGATTTCTCCGCCATCAATTATCATGATGCGGTCTGCCATATTAATGATTTTCTCCTGATGTGAAATCACTATGAGGCTCTGCTTTTTCTCAGTATGGATTTCCTCGAATTTCTGTATGAGCATTGAAAAGCTCCACAGATCGATTCCAGCCTCCGGCTCGTCAAATATGCAAAGCGAATGCTCCTTGGCAAGCACTGATGCAATCTCAATTCTCTTCATCTCTCCACCTGAGAGTGTGCCGTCAATCTGGCGGTAAATGTAATCCTTTGCACAGAGTCCTACCGCGGTGAGAAGGTCGCAGCACTCCTTGTCTGAAAGCTCATCCTTTGCGGCAAGCTTGAGCAGCTTCATGACTGTCATTCCCTTAAATCTCGGTGGCTGCTGGAATGCAAAGCCTATTCCCGCATTTGCCCTGTGATTGATGTCAAGCTCTGTAATATCCTGTCCGTCAAGTATAATCTTTCCGCTGTCCGGTGTCTGAATACCTATCAGGGTCTTTGCCAGAGTGGATTTTCCACCTCCGTTTGGTCCGGTGATGACAAGCATCTCTCCGTCCTCTACCTGAAATGATATATTGTTCAGAAGGCATTTCTTTCCGCCCTCATCATCTACGTTTAAAGTTAAGTTTTCTGCTTTAAGCACGATTTTCACCTCATTTTTTATTTATGATACAGCATAAAATCCGTCTCATGCTGTTCTTATTACTTTTTCCGTTTACCGTTCACATTCACACATTAGTATGCCCGGCAATGATTACAGTATAACATAATAGTAAACGTTTACAAGGTATAAACTCTCTGGTACTCGCTAAAATACATATTGTGGCTTTTTATAAAAAGTTTGCTTATCTACTAATTTTCCTTATCATTGAATACTCATTGCACAAGGTTCCGTCATTTTGTCTGATAGAATTAAATTTGATGCCAGTTATCCTGAAGCCCATCTTCTCATAAAGTGCTCTCGCCCTGCTATTGCCCTCAATAAAATCCAATTCCATCTGCAATATATTCGGATTGCTTTCTGCTATTTTTATCATTTCCCGGAACATTCTCGTTCCGATCCCCTGATTCCAGAATTCGCTCAGCAAACCGATTGCCACATTTGCCCTGTGTCCGGTTTTCGTGCGTTTATTCCACCAGACCATGCAATTTCCGGCAATTTTTCCATCTGCTTCACAAACCAGCAGCGTATGTGTATCCGACAAATTGCAGCTATTTATGAAATCAATCTCCTGCTCGATGGTCCGTGTCTCACATTCTTCCGGTGTCCTCAGTAAGAAATCCGTTTCACCGGTTGACTTTTTCATGTACTCTATAAGAGCTTTGGCATCCTTTTCATTTGCACTTCGCAAAATGGCAGTTCTGCCGTCTTTTAATTTAAATTCGATATCTTTTATTATCATATTTTCTACAGTACCAACTTCCTATTGATTTATCTTTGGAAAAATCTTCCGAGAGAACTAATTTAAATGTAAAAAATGTAAAACCGGGCACGATATCCTGCCCGGTTTACACTATCCATAATAAATGTTAAGCATCACACCTTGCATATTCACAAAAAGCTCATTGCAGGTGTCTTCTCGCTTCTTAGAAAGCTTCATAAAACGCTTTGTCTTAGAAAACTCCGTCTATAAAGCCCTTCATATCGTCCTTAGACACAAGACCAATCTGCTGACCGGCAACCTGACCGCCCTTGATTGCAATAACTGCAGGAATATTCATTATACGATACTCTCTTGCCAGATCAGGATTCTCGTCCACATCAATATTGTAAAACTCCACATCTGTGATTTCATCAGAAAGCTGCTCCATTACCGGCGCAAGCATCTTGCATGGACCGCACCACTCTGCCGAAAAATCAACAATGATAGCCTTATTATTTTTAACCTGTTCAAATTCACTGCTATTAATCTTCTTTACCATAGTTGTTCTCCTTCCATCTGTCGAACGAATTATTTTCGTTGCACCCATACAGCAATAAAAAATAACTGCTATACTATAGTACACCAAATAAGAAATAACAATGCATCAGAAACTTATTATTCGATGTACTAGCACTACTATAATACATAAATCAGATTATGTCACATAAAAATATTATAAACCGCAAAATTTATCATTTATCACGATTAAATCTTTTTGTGCTCAGCCATGTAAGCCTCTATATCCTCCGTGTTTCTGATGATATCCTCCGACAGACACACTGCACCATCCTCGGTGATAAGTACATCATCCTCAATCCTGATACCGATTTCCCATTCATCTATATACAGCCCCGGCTCATCACTGATGATTGCCCCCGGACGAAGCCTGCTGTTTGAGTCAACTGTCACGTCATGCACATCAATTCCCAGATGGTGTGACACGCCATGCATGTAATACTTAGAAATCTCTACCGAATTCTTTATCAGTCCAAGCTTCATAAGCCCGTCTGCAAGCACATCCTTACATACTTCATTTAATTCCTTTGTAGTCATTCCCGGCTTTGCAACCTCGACAATCTTTCGGTTTGCGGCAAGCACGATATCATATACCTGTTTCTGGCGCTCAGTAAACCGGCCATTTACCGGATATGTTCTCGTAATATCCGAATTGTAGCCATCGATTCTGGCTCCAAGGTCAAGAAGCACCAGTGTTCCATCCTCCATCGTCTCACGATTTGTGTCATAATGAAGCATTGTTCCATTCATTCCACTTCCGGCGATTGTAGGGAAAGCTGTCCACTCTGCCCCACCGCGTCTTATGATATATTCAAAGTCTGCCTGTGCCTGATATTCTTTCATGCCCGGCTTTAAATTGGCCATTACATTGCAAAGTCCGTCCTTTGTGAGAGCGATTGCCTTTTTGGTAAGTTCAATCTCATCCTCATCCTTCTGCATACGCTCCTCTGCCACAAGTGGGAAAAGATTCTTCACAGCAACTCCCGGATAATCTGTCTTAAATTCATTGGCTTTTACCACATTGTAATCCGGCAAATCCACTTTCTGATGACGATACGTGTCGAAATATGCTGTGTATACATCCTCACGCGTCATTATCCTGTCCAGCATGCTCTCAAGCTCATAAATATATTCTACTTCATCAATTCCTGATATTTTCTCGGCTTCCTCCATAGTCACCTTTCTGCCGTACCAGCGCTCCATCGTAGGGTCTGCCTCCTCTATGAAGAGCATCGTCTTAGCAGGCTCTACACATTTATCCAGGACAAGGACCATGTTGTCACGTCTAAGTCCGGTCAGATAGAAGAAATTGCGGTTAGCCTGTGCTGTGAATAAATCATACTCATCTGCACTCACATGGTGCTCGATGCCTGAGTACAATATTGCTATAGAATTGTCCTCCATCTTGTCTAAAATTCTTTGTCTTCTGCTTTCAAAATCCATTTTGCTGCCTCTTATTCTCATTATTTGTAATGCCTGTTCAAAACATGTCACTGACATTCATACGACCTTACGTTATCACAATATGAGTATTATTACAAGCCATTTGCTCCACGCTATTACATGAATCAAAGGTTTTCTATATTTACATATTTTCTTTTCCCATTTGCATACTCTACATAAGCCTGTTTCTTTTCATTATCATAACCGGCTATAGGTTTTTTACATATTTTCGCTTTATTTATTGCTGCCTTAACAGCTTCAACTGCCCTTTCGTCCATTTCATTATCCGATTCTGTCAATGTACTCTTCTCTTCTTCTCTGGATACAACTTTTATGATTCTACCACTTTTGGTGCTCACAGTTGTCATATAATCACTCCCTCTGTTTTGATTAATATTTAAATATATTATCTATTATACTTGTTTACTTTTTATTATAATATTTATTTTATCATAGTTCACACACAAAAACACCCCAGAACCGAAGTTCTGAGGTGTAATATACTCTTGATATTCTCTTTTCCGAAAAATTATCTCTTTGTTAACGTTTAGATAACAAGAAAAGCCCAGAAATAGGGGGCTTTGTGTATGACAGTGTTGCATATGTGTTGTATGCGGTTAACTGCCCACACATTCCCAGAACTACTCATTACTTTAACAAAGAAAGGACTACTACTATGAAAATACATTTTGCTTACTATAACCAATACAAGAACGGAATTGACATTGCTTTTGCTGATAATACACTTCTATTCTTATCCTGTGCTGAAGCTGAAAAGAATCTCCATACTACACCTAACTCACAAAGGCTTATTGATAACCTTGCAATTGATAATCCACTTATGTATGCTGCACTTGCTCTTGATAGCGAGTTGCAGGCTTGGGCTGATGCTATGGATGAGGATTGGAGTCCGTAATTTTCCTTTATATAGGCGTAATGAATTACTCTGCTTCCATTTCTGAAATAAATTGTCTCATATCTTCAATGGATTGTTGTAATTCTTCCCGTGTATATTTATCATTTAAATGATTTTCAGGATGATGTATTTGATGCCTAATATATTCAGTCAATACTTTCTGTTCGTCTCTTACATTTCCATTAGGCAATTGTCTATGATATAAACGAGTTGGCTTTCCTGAACAATATGTGTTTTTCCATCCTTGAAATTCAATATAAGAATATAGTTCATCATGATACTCCTCTGTTATTTCATTGAACGCAATATAATTTACTTCATTTAATGATGGATATTGTAATTGTCCTGGCAAAACATCATTTATCATTTTATTGTCATTTTCTTCTACAATAAGTCTTAAATTTGCAAATTTTAATTGTTTAACTATATATGCGCTATGTGTCGTCAAAATAACTTGTACATTCATTGATTCAGCAAGTGTTTTTAATGCCTCAATTAATTTACGTTGATTGTCAGTATGTTGAGATGTTTCCGGCTCTTCTATTGCATATATAATTCCTGTATTATCTCCTTCACTGAATCTCCTCTCAACTTCACCTCTAAAGAAACTTAACAAAACTAAACGTTTTACACCACTTCCTCTTTTATTTATCGGAATGTCTTCATCTCCTGATATTGAAACTCCTTTAAAAACATCTTGCCACTTTAATGCCTGACCAGTTGGAATAACAGGATTCAAACTATTTGCAATATCAGCGTCCATTTCTCGCAATTTTTCTAAGGTTCTCTCAGCAACCTCTTGTAACTTATATTGAACCTCATTTGCAACTGAATTTAATGTATCCTGTAAAGATTCATCACTCAGAATTTGTTTAACTGCCTCTTTCAAAGGATCTTGTACCTCATTATCTCCATCACTATTCTTTCGATCTGATTGAAATAACGAATACACCGGCATATAGCTTGATAATTTTTCCCATATTTTCTTTGCATCTTCTTTGGATACATCTATTTCTATCTCTTTCAGTTGTAAATCATCACTGTAATTATCCCATATAGCTGTTCTCATTAATGAGTTCACATTTAGATTATCACACTCTAATTCTTCTGCTTGTATCATTTTTTTTAAATCAGAATTCTTTTTTAATAATAACTCTGCACATCTAACATTTGTAGGATGATTTGCTCTAATAAAAACTTTCGGATTTCCGCCATTTTTATACTTTTTTATTACTTCTAAGTATCCTTCTGCATTTAACATATATTCATCTTGCAAAGATGTTTCAATGGTAGAATCTATCACAATTTTTTCTGGTAATTCTGCAAAACATACAGATATAATAGTATCTTGATTTCCAGCATGTGCTTCTAAATTATTAATATCATTCTTATCAATCTTAACAACACCTTTTCCGTCATTAAAAAATATATCTAATGCCTCTAGTATAGTGGATTTTCCAACATCATTTTTACCAACAAAAGCTGTCAAATCATCAAAAACAACATTTATCTCATCTTTATATCCTCTAAAATTTTTAATTTTTAATGAATGTAATTTCATATTTTTACTTCTCCCTCTATACACTTAATTTTATGCATATTTGACATAATTTCGAACTATATTTCAAACATAAAATAGTATGCAATCATATACCTTTACTAAATGGTAATGATTTTATAAATTTCTCCATATAATTCCAATCTGGTATCTTTTTCCCATCTTTTCCAATACAAAATGGTAATTTAATTTTAGTTTTTTCCATTTTGGTCTGATTCCATTTTATACCATAACTATAATGTTGTTGTTGTTGTCTTATTATAGTTATTAAGAAAAAAGCTATGTATTTATTGAACTGAAAATTAGGAATCCAAACTTTCACATCATCAGAATTCCAAAATGGGACTTCTTGATAAAATGCTTCCGCAACACTTCCATTGTAATTTACAGTAATACATGGTTCATAATATAATGGTTCTGCATCAATATATCCAGTAAGTCCATTATTAAATTTAGTTGCCCCAATAAAAAATGTTTCCCCCTCATGCTGTTCTGATTTTGTTAACCTTTTACCTGGTTTTATTGTAAACAATCCATTTTCACCTGCGACATTAAATTCACACCATGTGTTTTCACTATACTCAAAATTTACCGATGTATTTTCAACCGCACCACTATATTTATTTTCAAATTTTTCTTGGTCTATATTGTCTAGATACCAACATGCCTTTCTGTATCCATCTTCCAAAAAATAATCTGGTATTTCAGATACATCCGGAAGAGTTTTTTTTCCAACCCACTCAGGTATTTCATTAATATCTGGGACTAGCAATGCATCTATTGTTTTGTTTGCTTGTAGACCAAACCCATATTTAAATTTATTTGCCCTTATACACATACAATAGTATTGTTTTGTCATTTCATCCATTGGAACTATTGGTACCAACACTCGCATATGAAACCCTGTGTAATATGGTTCTGTCTGAACAAATGCTTCCAAAACACTTCCACCTAAAGAAACAGAAATTGTTCCACTAGCCCAAGGAGATATCCCCTCTATTTCCTCAATTCTAGCCGAAACTCCATTATTATTTTCTGTTCTAGAAACAAAATTAATGCCATCGTCATTCTTATGCTGATAGCATAGCTCAAGATCATTCCCATTTTTTATTACAAACAATTCATCTAATCTCCTCATACATCATCACCACCGTTTTCTTGCATATATTTAAACAACGCATATTTCTTTAACTGTGCTTCAAAATCTTTTCTTGTTAACTTAGTGTAGTCTGTTTCAACATACAATTCAGCTAACCATGGTTCATCCGCCTCTGTTACTCTTCTAATAAAACATGTATCATTTTTATCAGCTAAACCTTTTAATTGATTACACCATTCTTGTTTAATCGCTAACCAAGTTCCTTCTTTATCATATCTTCCAACATGTGGCACCGTTACAAATCCATCATCTATCCATCTTGCCAAGAACACATTCTTCGATGAATTTTTATGTGGAATTCCAGCTCTGAAAACCATAATGCAGGTATCAGTTCCAACCTTACTATCTTGAAACAATTTATTCGGCATAGTCATAACCGCCAATAATGTATTATTCTCTAGTATATTTTTTCTCATCTGTAAATCATTTTTTGAATGAGCACAACTTTGTGGTACTATTGCTATACCTATTCCACCTACTTCAAGATATGAAAGCATCGAATATACAAAATCCAATTCACTCTTACCAGTTTGTTTATCTGATTTATTCTTCTTTCCAGCTTCATTCAATAAAGAATATGGGGGATTTGTCATTCCGACTATTGGTCTTTTCCAAAGTTTTCGTTCCTCCTCATCCTCCCAAGGTCTATTCTGTGATGTTAGTTCCTCGTATAGTGTTATTTTCTTTCCTTTATATGTTCTGGTTATTTCATCATCTTTCCTTAATGAAGAATTACAAAACAAATTAGATTTACCGTCACCATGGAAACGCATATTTGCATAAGCTAAAGCAAACATTTTTTCATCATTATCAACTCCAACCAAACATGATTTCCTTACATCTCTTCTGCTTTGTTTTTTGTTTTTTTCAGATCTTGATATATCTGTAAGAATATTGTAGTCCATCCTATTTAATGCCGCAATTAAAAACGCTCCAGTACCACAGCATACATCAAGCACTTTAGTTTTTTCATCTAATTTCCTTTCCAAAAAGATTTCAGCTATATCACAAAACAATTCTGTAATATGTTTTGGGGTTAACACTATTCCTTTATCTTTAGTATCTCCCTTAGCATATTTTAAAAAAGTTGTATAAAATGTTCCCATAATATCAACTTCTGGATAATTCTTTATTTTCAAAGTTATATTCTTATATATTGAATAGCTGCATGCAGATAAAATATTTTCTCCATATGTAAAATATTTTGTGTCATACTCAGGTGTTTTTAACAAAGAGGAACTCAATATATGATTGTAATACTGCTCTAATTTTTCTTCCTTCATTGCTGATAAATCATCTATATTTTCCCATATATTTTGTAATGCACCTTTTGCACCTGCAATTGTATTGAATAACAAACCTATTGCCTGATTTCCTAGACCTTCTTCGAATTTTTCTCCTGCATCAATCTTATCCACAGTATTTTTTACAGCTTTAAAATATGCCGAATCCTCTTCGGTTTGTGCCATTACTAAAGCCGATAAAAAACCTGCCCTATCCTCAGGAGATATCCCATTTGCTCTTAAAAATTTATTACATGCCGCAGAGTACTTTTTTAATTCCTTTATAACTTTTTCTGTTTTCTCCTTAAATACTCCCTTTTCAATATCTATCCTATGCTTATAATCTTTAAATGAAGATATTACTGTTAAATCTCCATCACTTAACAATTTAATATCTTTATACACTCCCTTGGATGGTAATAAAAAAACTGAACATTTTATATTTGTATCTGAAATACCCGATACAGCAATCGCAATAACATCAAAACCATTATTAATAAAAGATGCATAATGCAATGCCCCATTAACTGCTTTTGTAGAAATTTCTCTTTCTGTTCCTATACCTTTTTTATAATCATTTAGATTAGAATATGTTTGATGGTTTTTAATATCTTCTTTGCATTCAATTACAATTATTATATTTGAACTTTTATTGGTAATTGTAAAGTCTGGTGCTCCTTTATTTCCACTAAGACTTTTACTTGCTGACGCAAATTGGTCTTTCAAAAAACAAGCTAAATTATTATCTTGAGCGAAATCATTATAACTTTGTTCTTTATATATTGTTATTCCGTTTTCCTCAACATCTTGATTTTGTGGATATCCAACAGCAGATAATGTTCTCTTAACTAATCCTTTTGTAGTTTCTTCGCTCATAACTATTCCTCCATTATATTACTTTTTCTTTTCAGATACTCTTCAATATCTACTTGTTTAATTCTACAACATCCGCCAACTTTTGATGCTACTATTTCTTCACTTTTTATTAATCTCCGTATTGTTTTCGTTGATAATTTCAAGTAAACTGCAGTTTGTTCAACAGTTAATATTTCGCTCATTATCTAGTTCCTCCATTTTGTATGATTATAACCCATAAATAATCATCAGTAAAGGACAACTTTGGACACATATGGACAACTTATAATAGCATTATAGAACATTTGTTCTTAATCGTCAATTATAATATTATCAATTTTAATATTATTTAAATCTAATTACCTTATTCTACATAGATTACTTTCCCTCATACACCTCCCACAATCTCTTCTGCTCCGCTCCTATCCTCAATATCTCCTGCAAGTCTCTTGCCATTGTCTCAATATTAGCATCCATCTGTTCAACAATGCCAGTACGATTACCTGCCGAAATCTCCCACTGAACACTCTCTTTAGTGTAATATTCCTTAGTGTCCACATTCATATATCCATACAATGAATATGAATAGCCATCGCTTTTCTCTATGAATACCGCTGCCACTTCTCCCTTAGAAGTTTTCCACCTCATCAGCATTGGAAACAAGCACAAGCGCCTTCTTTTATCAGTTCTTTGAATGCCTCCAGCAGCTTGCCCGGCTCATTTAATATTCCACGAAATGAATTTCCTGCCTCTATTGTCTTATCTGCTTCAACTTGATTGGCATATTCTTCTATCGTAGGTGCAAATAATCTGAATGACGATACAAAATTCTTGATTCTATCAAGCAATTTCGCGGCATCTTCTGATTTTTCAATAGCACTTGCCCGCTCTTCACTTACCGATTGAATTTCTGATTTATTTTCATCGAGTTCCTATGATATATGTTTCGATTCTCTACTTTCCATTTCTGAAAGCGACTTACTAAACCGCCGTATACTTTCCAGACATGAAATTTTAGACTCCACTTTTTCTTTTTTATCCGTATATTCTTTTTCAACAGCTTTATTTGCCTTAACTGTCCTATCCGATTCTTACACCTGCCTTTGTAATTGTGTCAAATACTTTGTCTCCTGAGCCATCTTATACTCTGCAACGGATAAATCGTGATTTCGACCTTTCGACTTTTCTTTTATCTGTTCTCCAAACTAGTCATAAATTTCTTTATTTGACACCTCACAAAGCTCTTCCTGCAGCACTCGTGATAACACATCTTTAGTGAATACCTTACGTTTTGGCACCTGTTTGTTAAGACCTTAGCAGAAGCTGGTATTAACCAGACGATTATCAAAAAGATTGCGGGGCACTCAGGTGCAATGACACTCACAGAGAAAGTGTATACCCACTTTGATATAAAGGAGCTTGTAGATGCGATTAATAAGATTTAAACAAAGAAAAGGACATTCCCCAGTATCTCTACTGAAAAATGTCCTATACATATCAATATCTTTGTTGCATACCTGCTGCATATGTGTTGCATTCGATGTAAATTCCAGCACATCTGACTGCATTCCACAACTTCTGTAACCCTTGAAAAATGGGCTTTTCTTGATATCTTCGTTCTTGAAAGATTATCTCTTTGAGAACTGTGGTGCTCTACGAGCTGCTTTAAGACCGTATTAAACATCTCTATGGTGCGTTTTTCCTTGATATTACGGGCTTTTTCGCATTTTCTGTTGTCAGTTGTCCTATTCCTTAACCATAGAAATCGGTGATTTTTCATCGAAATTCTCCTGGTTCAAAGCATCATTCACTACCTCGAAAAGTTCCTCTGGTTTATTATACTTGACCCTCGCGTAAATGTCCATAGTTGTCTTACTATTCTCATGCCCTGCCAGGTACTGAACTGTCTTAGGGTCAACGCCCGCATAGAGCAGATTCGTGATGTAGGTATGCCGCAACAAGTGCGGTGTTACATCGAAATTCAGGGTATAGCGAATCTTGGGATTGTTCCTCTGCGTTGTTCCTAATGTCGGCTTGACGGTATATTTGATGCTCTGTCCATTCACATATTTATAGTAAGTTCTCTCTTTCGCAGAACGAACAACTACATACTGCCAAACTCTCGTAAACTGAGAATAGGAAAGCGGCTGTCCCTCACTGTCCGCAATCACATACTCCGATATGGAATTGGCTTTTGCTTCCCGCAGGCAGTCCACCAGGCACTTCGGAATGGGAATGTCCCTTTTAGCTGCTTTTGTCTTTAGAACGGTAGAAATCACCGGCCTGTTATGCTCCGCGCGCCATGCACGTCTCACGGAAATGTATGGTGTGGATTCATCCAGGAATACACAATCCCATTGCAATGCAAGAATTTCTTCCCGACGCAAGCCGGAATACAAACCAATCATAATAAAAAGATATGGCGGAAGCTCTTTCACCGTATCCAACAGAACCGCAACCTGTTGATCTGTTAAGGCATCTTTCTTTTTCGATGCTTTTCCGCCCTTTGCTGAAATTCCCACACATGGATTATCGGTTATCAGCTGACTGCGCTCTGCCGAATAAAACACACACTTAATCAGCATATTTACCGTATCATACAGTCCTTTCGATTTTTGAGACAGCGGAACAAGCGTCAGACGAATATCATCCGCAGTCACTTCCTCCATATACATATCTCCCAGAGAGCTAATGACATAATTCTTCATATTCTGTCTGTATCCTTTTATAGTAGCCGTAGACACCTTTGCTGACTGCATCAGCAGCCATTTCTCACAATACTCGGCAACCGTTGGATGCTTTCGGTGAAAGATGATCTCATCCACCTGTCTCCGGGCCTCCAACTGCTTTTCATATAATTCTTCACAGGTGGTCGCATATAAGCTGACCTGCTTTCCATCGGCATCTGTAATTCTGGTTCTGTAATACAGTGTTCCTTTTCTTGTAACCGTTCCGTACTCTGGAACGCTTTGTTTTTTCTTAGCCATACAAATCTTCCTTTCCTGATAATGAGTGTTCTTAAATTCACACCTTCTTTTTATCAGAAAGCACCCACTTAATCAAAGATACGGATTATGTAAAACAAAGAGCGAGACATCCTTGCCTCGCTCCAGCTTTGTTTCCTACTCTTTATAATTGTTATGCCTGTGCTGCATCCCACTGGGCAAATGCACCACCCATTGTTCTTACCAGCTCATCCGGTCTGTTGTATTTAACCTTTGCGTAAATATCCATCGTAATTTTACTACTCTCATGCCCCGCCAGGTATTGAACCGTTTTCGGGTCCACGGACGAATGAATCAGATTCGTAATGTATGTATGCCGCAGCTGATGCGGTGTCACTTCAAAATCCAAACTGTAAATCACTTTGCCGTTATGCGCTGCCTTTTCACCGAGGACTGGCGTAACCGTGTGCTTTACACGCTTTCCATCCTCGTAGCGATAATAGAAACGCTCCTTGACTGTTCGGGTTACAATGTACTGCCAGAGCCGCTTGAACTGTGTATAGGACAACGGATCACCATCCCGGTTCGGCACCACATATTCTGACTGTGAATTAGCTTTTGTCTCTTTCAGACAGTCCGCCAGGCAAACCGGCAACGGAATATTTCGATGCGCGGCTTTCGTTTTCAGCTCATCCAGAATCACCGGTCTGTTATTTTCCGTGTGCCATGCCCTGCGTACCGTTAAATAAGGGCAATCCACATCCAGATATACAGAATCCCATTTTAGGGCAAGAATTTCTTCTCGCCGCAATCCTGCATACAGCCCTAACATGACAAATACATACGGCGGAAGTCCCTGAATGGCATCCAGCAGTCTGGCGGCCTGTTCATCTGTCAATACAGCTTTGTCCTTTTGCGGAATGCCTCCGCCTTTGGCCGTAAGGTAAATCGTTGGGTTGTTATCAATAATCTTACTTTCCTTTGCTGCCCGGAAAATAGATTTATACAGGATAACCACTGACTTATATACCGAAGCGGACTTCTCAGAAACAGGAACAAGTGCAAGCTGAATGTCATCCAGTGTCACATCTGCCATCCGTATCTGCCCCAGTTCTTTTATAATGTGCCGTCTGACCTTTGATGTATAATCTATCAGCGTGGTTGCCCTCACATGAACCGACTGCATCAAAAGCCATTTTTCACAGTAGTCTGCAACCGTCGGGGATTTCCGGCAGAATGTATCGTTGTCGATCTGCTCTAATGCACCCAACTCTTTATCATATAATTCTTCCGGTGTTCTCGCATAAAGGGCCACCAGTTTTCCATCTGCGTTCTGAACCCGCGTTCTATAATAATCTATGCCGTTAAGCGTAACTGTACCGTATTGTGGAATTGCTCTTTTTCTTTTTGCCAATTCCGCCACCTCCTAAGAATATACTCCAGCGCTGTATCTATGTTTTATCAAACCATTCCGATTCCGGCAAGGATACGGACCGGCTCACACTCCAGCTCTGCGAGGTTTACGATAAGTTGCGTTCTTTTCTGCTGGCTTTGCTCTGTGGGTGCATTTTGCGATATACTCCTGAAGGCCCGCTGAGGTAAAGTACACACAGCCATTCTGCACATATTGCACATAAGAAATAAGACCATTGTTACGGGCCGCGTCCAGGGTTGCAATGCTGATACCTAAAATTTCTGCTGCTTCTTTTCGTGTAATAAGTTTTTCCATAAAGCATATTTCCTCCAATCTGTCAAGTTTGTCATCGTGTTTGTTCAAAGCCACATGAATACGCTGGCAGCCGAAACTGCCAGCGCATGGTATCTGATTTTGAACAGGAAGCTGCAAACGCTTCCTTTTTATAAAGCTCAGCTTTCGTCACCTTTGCCACGCCCCCTGACGATGGGAACACAACAGGTCTCCGCTGGCGCGGCTGTCATAACTCCGCAGCATCGTTCGTATCGTGTGCCGCAGGGTTCCCCCCAAGTCTTTGGCGGGCCGTGAGGAAGTATCTTTAAGCCCCCATGCAGTCATCGCGCCGAATCTGCCACAATCCGTTTTATGAAATCGTAGATCGCTCCGAAGCAGTTTTTTCATCACCTCCCTGACTGCTCCATCTTCGCGGCGTTTCATATTCGCTCGTACATGGGTTATGTACCTGTTGTGCTGTCTATTCGATTGTCAATGTACTGATGAAGGAGGAAAACTTGTCCTTCTTATTAACACTGACAAAAAAGGCAAAAAACAGGCGCATCAAATGAAATTTTATCAAAAATATTTTACAAGCTGCTTTAATCCACGGCGGATACTGTCTCGGACACGGCTTGGGTCTACACCTTCTACTTCGGCAATTTCATTTACCGTCATTCCCAGATAGTATCGGGCATAAATTCTCTTTGCCTGTTTCTCCGGCAGCTTCATCACAGCGGCATAGACCTGCTCCTGAAACTGTTTTTCCTCCAGAAGCATCTCCGGTGTTTGCGGCTTCAACAGCACCGCATTTTCAATGCCATTCTCGCAATCCAGAGAATACTGTGCTTTATAACGATACATCTTTCGCTCATACGCAGCCTCCGCACGTTCAGCTGCTCGAATAGTCTCCATTACTTCCTCTGTCACATCTACAAAAAAGTCTGTTGTATAAACATCAGGATAAAGTTCCCGAAGGTTAATTTTCTTCATTATGTACCTCCATTTCGATTCACGGGTGATTGACGGGTGAATCGAATGGAGGCGGAGACCGACACCGGCAGACAACCGGGTCATCTCCGAAAAAATGGCAACAAAAAACGCCAGATTTCCGTGAGGGAAAACTGGCGCGCCAAGAACAGCCATTATTATACTGAATTACATGGAACGATAATGCCGATGCAATGTTATACTTGCCCGGAGGAGGAGCAATGCTTTTTTTAACTGATGTAGATCATGTGAGCTTTGAAAAAGCAAACGAGACACGGCAAAATAACCTCCAATCGGCTACCGTGTCCCTGCAAGTCGTCATAGGATTGTGTAAACGCAAAGAAACGGCGGCTCTGAAAATCAAAGCCGCCGTTTCAAATGGGCGTGTCAAATTGTCTGCTCTACGACGGCTTTTTTTCTTTTGCCGTCGTCCGGCAGGAAATCTTTATTTGTTTCGATTTTAAGGAATCAATCTTACTTCCAAATGACTTCCATCTTACTTATCTGTAAGATAAATAAAAAGGTTGCCCACACCGATCTTCTCGGAGGGACAACCTTTCAAATCCACATGAGTATTTAGCCCATTGGCCGTATGCCATATAATTTTATTGCGAGCTGATATTTTCCACAATCGACATAGCGTGTAATCTTCTTGCTGGGCCTCGTACAGCCAGCGCCGTGGTTGCGAGAATCACGCCTATGATCAAGCACAATTCCAGCCACGGAACACTCCAGGGATTTCCGAATGTGCGAGTGATAAGGCTGGAGTACAGGAACCAATGAAACAGCAATCCGAAAATACATCCCAATATGACACCACTTATGGCATACGAGGCAGCTTCCGCAGAAATCATGCGTGTAAGCTGTTGATTACTCATGCCAATGGCACGCATTACTCCATATTGGCGAGTTCGGGCGGAAACTCCCATGCTGATGGTATTCATAATATGGAAAATCGTAATGGCTACAATGATTGACAGGAAACCATATACCAATGTTGCAAAAGCATAATAAAGGCCACGTTGTTGCTGTGCTTGGATTAAGACATCAGTGAAAGTGACTCCTTCACCGAACAATGCTTCAACCTCGGCAACATCTTCTTCATCAGAACCAAAGCGGAACTGGACATCTAGGATAGTATACCCAGTCTCACCCGTCAGCTGCGAAAAAGTTTCCTCGGAGCAGATCAGTGTTTCCGTTCCCTCTGCACGAGCCAATAGGCTGTCAGACAAAACACCCCCTACCGTAACTGTTTGATCCTTCCCGTTTATTGTCAGTGTAATGGTATCTCCCACCTGCACTTCTGTTCCTGTGTTTGCCACAAACAAGACCTGTCCTGGCGTGTTCGTTACAGTATCTATAGAACCTGCAATTAGTTGATCTTGCGCCCAGCGGAACTGATTTTCTTCATAGGAGATTAGATTGCTGTTATGGATTGCGCCGCTAATTTGGGCAGGAACATCATAAGCAAACATTCTGCCAAACACTCGACTAACAGCGGAATTTTGTACTACGGCATCCCTTCGATCCGCCGGAATGGAACAAGTATTTGTGTCACTGACAATGGAAAGCTCGGGCGACCATTCTTTCGGCATAAATGCGTTTTCCATAAAGGGAACCAGCGTACAGAACCCTAAAAACAAGGTGATGCAGATTGCAAATGCACCTGTCATCAGAATATAGCTGCGCCGTTTGGCCTTGGCATGATGGATACCAAGTGCTACCTCTACATGCCACCGCCGAGTGTTTGCCGCATGGCGGAACGAGGATTCCTGCTGTGTATTGCCTGTGACAGCCTCCAATGGGGAAACCTTTGCTGCCATTTTTGCGGGGGTCCGAGCCGCCAATAGAACGGTAATAAGTCCCAATACAATGCTCACACCAATGCTTAGCCAGCTAATGCCAAAGATAGGCATATAACCAAACCATACAGTGCTGAGCTGCCGCATGACTGCACACAGTCCCCAAACCACCACGATACTTAACCCGATACCAATGGGTATGGCGGTAATGCACCACTGTAAAGCCTCACGGCGCACAAAGCGCAATACTTGGCGACGAGTGGCTCCCAAACAGCGCAGTAAACCGAAAAACTCCATGCGCTGGCTGACATTACTATTCAAACTACTGGAAATCATCATAACACAAGTTCCCATTACCACCAAAGAAAGCAGAAATGCCATTGTGTATATCTGCGACATATTGGAACCCGGCAGCTGCCCGAGCATACTGAGCAGTTCTTCATTTTGGGTGATTTGTGCATCAGATATGCCGTTTTGCTGCTGAATATCAGCAATGCTGGAACCAACATTAGTGAGCAGTGAGAACCGAACGACATACTGCCAGTTGCCGCTTAGATCCGCAGTTTGAATGCTTGACAGCCCTTCAGGTGTCAAAAGGACTGCACTGGCACTTCCCGAGATCATATTGGCGGCATCATCATCCATAATTCCCGTAATCGCCAGTTGCATTGTACTCCCATCAGGAGAGTTCAAAGTAAGAGTATCTCCCAACGAAATTCCTGCTGTTTGTGCTAATGTAGATGAAACAGCTACCTGTCCAGCTATCTCAGGGAACTCGCCTGAAAGGACAGAACCTAAATAAATTTCAGAAAATATTGTCTCGTCCATCCCTGCAACAGAAACGGGCTGGTCTGCCACTGTGCAGCCGATTTCTGCGGGAATGTTGCCTTGCCAGCCAGACAAGTCTATTTCAGGGCGGGCAGCAATATATTCGGATGTTTTTTCGTCAATAGCTGTGATTTTACAATGCCAATCTCCAGTTTGATGCCGGGTTTCATCCGTCATGCTTTTCAAATACATATCGGCCAGTCCAAACATGACTGCAACCAGGAAAACCGCCAGCACAATGCAAATGCGTGTCATGCGGCTTTGCCTGCGGTGAACCTTGTTGGAGATAGAAACCAAGTCGAGGTAGTGTTTCATTTCCGGCTCACCCCCAACTCCTTCAGCACACCATCAGACATATTGAAAATGCGGTCTGCCGCACTTGCATGATTTTTGTTGTGGGTAATCATCAAAATGGTTTGCTGGTACTTGGCCGACATGGTTTGCAGGAGAGCCAAGACTTCCTGACTATTTTTACTGTCCAGATTGCCGGTCGGCTCGTCCGCCAAAATCAGTGCAGGTCGTGTAACCAAAGCCCTGCCGATAGCGACACGCTGTTGCTGGCCACCGGAGAGCTGACTGGGAAGATGATGACGGCGTTCGGTCAGTCCCAAAACATTCAGCAGCTCGTTGACAAACCTCTGGTCTGGCCGCTTGTAGTCAAGCAGCAACGGAAAAGTGATGTTCTGTTCTACATTCAGTTCCGGGATCAGATTAAATGACTGAAAGATAAAACCGATGTGTTGCCGCCGGAACACGGTCAGTTTTTTCTCCGGCATTGAGAAAATATCCTGACCGTCGATCCAGACCTTGCCGGAAGTGGCTTTGTCCAGAGCACCCACAACATTCAGCAACGTACTTTTGCCGGAGCCGGATTCACCAATAATGGCAATAAATTCACCTTTGCGAACCGAAAATGTTGCATGACGCAACGCTTGAACCGCTGCTTCACCTTTTCCATAGGTTTTGCACAAGTCCTGTACTTCAAGAATATTCATACGCAGTACCTCCTTATGGTCACATCATACCCCCTTCGGCTTACTTCCAAGTGACCTGCATCTTACTCATTTGTAAGGCTGAAAAAGTTCAATGTGAAGGTAGTTCCAACATCGAGTGTGCTGGTTACAGAAATAGTTCCCCCATGTGCCTCCACAATAGATTTAGCCAGCGGTAAGCCCAATCCTATCCCATGCACATCTGACGAAAAGCGGCTGCGGTAAAAGCGTTTGAAAATGTTGTATAAGTCCTCTTGGTGGATACCTTTGCCATCGTCTGTAATGACGACCTGAGTCAACAGGGGTGATTGTGTCCATTGCACCGAAATGTGACCGCCCGGTTGTGTGTGTTCCAAAGCATTTTTGACGATATTTCCAATCGCCTCCGACATCCATAGTGCATCGCAATTAAGAGAAATATCATCCTTACCCGAAAGGGTGATCTCTTTGTGATCCTGTTCTGCCCATGTTTCAAATCGTTCCAAAACATCTTGCATGAGAGCGGAAACATTTTCTTCTGCTTTTTCCATCTGTATAATTCCCGCATCCAGGCGTGCCAGTTTGAGCAGTGTATAAATAACGTTCTCCATTCGCTTAATCTCTCGTTGAGATTTTTCCGAAAAGTTCGCCACCGTTTCGGCTTCTCCTTTATGACTGCTTATGATTTCATGGTACATTTTCAAAGCAGATAGCGGCGTTTTAATCTGATGTGATACATCAGAAATGATGTCCTGTAAGAACTCCTTTGTCTGCTTCTGGCTCTCTGCATGGGCGGAGAGAATAGTCGCCATTTCATTGACATCATGGAAAAGGCTATACCAATCACCGGTTTGGGAACATTCAATTCTGGACATAGAATTGCCATCCAAAAATTCTCGAATCTTACTTCCTGCATCATCAATAGCTCTATGCTGGCGTCGCAGATAAAACAGCAGAACCAGATATACCATACCGAACAGAAACAACAGCAGCAAGAATAGATACAGCATCGTCTGATTGCGATATTCCCGAACAGTGGGCAATAGCTGCATAGATGTTGCTTCACTGTATCCAATAGAGGCCAGCGCTTCTTTGCCTCGTTCTATATCGCTTTCGTTGGGGTGAGCAGTAAAAGCTGAAATCTGCAATTTATCCTCATGGTTCAGCTGGTAGCCGGAAACACCATAGTCATGGAGCAACATCTCATGTTGGAAGTCCTTTGCAAGTAAAAACGAAAGTCCTGCGGCAAGTAGAAATGAAATAAGGCAGATGACGGTGATTGCCAACAGTAGATTCTTTGTTTCTTTCCCTAATTTGCCCATACCTTGTCCTCACTCAACGACCCATTTATAGCCGATACCTCGTTCCGTCAGCAAGTATTTAGGCTGATTGGGTGTGTCCTCAATTTTGTTTCTCAGCCGCCGGATATACACAGATAGAGTATTATCGTCCACAAAATTACCGTTGCCATCCCACATCCGATCCAGAATCATTTCGCGCGGCATAAGGTGATTGGGATTTTGCATGAACAGACACAGCAATTTGTATTCCACCAATGGGAGATCAAGCGGTTTTTCATTTTTCCAGACGAGCCGCTCTGCCGTATCCACACGAACGCCATTAGCTTCCAAAAAGGTATCTGCTTTGGAAAACTGCAAGGAACGGCGCAGGATTGCCTTAATTCTGGATAGAAGTTCATTCAGCTTGAACGGTTTGGTGATATAATCGTCGGCACCCATATCAAGTCCTCGGACAATGCTGATTTCCTGATCCGAAGCTGTCAAAAATATAATGGGAACGGTTGAGCTGTTCCGTACCGCTTTGCAAACATCGAAGCCTGTGCCATCTGGGAGCGTAACATCCAGCAAAAGTAAATCATAGGTGTTCTTTCGGAATAGGGCCAAAGCCTCCTTTACAGTTTTGGCATTGTCCACCATATATCCACTTGCTTCCAAAGTATATTGCAATCCATCAATCAGGCTCAAATCATCTTCAACATAAAGTATCTTTTGCATTTTTTTGCTCCTTTCCTTGCTTCGTTCTCATATCCACAGGCTTTTCCGCGTCTTTCGGAATCAGCCAAATTGTAGCCACCTTCACAGCACCGGGAATACGACCACCGGCGCAATAATAGTTTATCTGCCGAATTGAAACTCCCCATTTTTCACTTGCTTCTTTTAGGGTCATATAGTCCATCTCTGCACCTCCTGCAATACATTCCATTATATTTCTATTGCTCGAAGAATGCAAGCTTGCAAACAGGGCGCAAAGCCCTGTGCCAGAAGCACTATGTGGCCTTGCGCCCTTTGTTATTCTATCCTAAAAATACTTTGCCAGCTGCTTCAGACCGCGCCGGATGCTGTCACGGACACGGCTTGGGTCTACACCCTCCGCTGCGGCGATCTCACTCACACGCATACCCAGGTAATACCGGGCATAGATCCTCTTGGCCTGCTTCTCTGGCAGAGCCATCACAGCGGCATAGAGCTGCTCCCGCAGCTGCTTTTCCTCCAGAAGCATCTCCGGTGTTTGCGGCTTCAACAGCACCGCATTTTCAATGCCATTCTCGCAATCCAGAGAATACTGTGCTTTATAACGATACATCTTTCGCTCATACGCAGCCTCCGCACGTTCAGCTGCTCGAATAGTCTCCATTACTTCCTCTGTCACATCTACAAAAAAGTCTGTTGTATAAACATCAGGATAAAGTTCCCGAAGGTTAATTTTCTTCATTATGTACCTCCATTTCGATTCACGGGTGATTGACGGGTGAATCGAATGGAGGCGGAGACCGACACCGGCAGACAACCGGGTCATCTCCGAAAAAATGGCAACAAAAAACGCCAGATTTCCGTGAGGGAAAACTGGCGCGCCAAGAACAGCCATTATTATACTGAATTACATGGAACGATAATGCCGATGCAATGTTATACTTGCCCGGAGGAGGAGCAATGCTTTTTTTAACTGATGTAGATCATGTGAGCTTTGAAAAAGCAAACGAGACACGGCAAAATAACCTCCAATCGGCTACCGTGTCCCTGCAAGTCGTCATAGGATTGTGTAAACGCAAAGAAACGGCGGCTCTGAAAATCAAAGCCGCCGTTTCATAGGCGCGTGGAAATGTGTCTGCTGTACGACGGCTTTTTTTCTTTTGCCGTCGTCCGGCAGATTAACATAT
>ERZ1673752.258-NODE-258-length-97232-cov-18.638690_pt1 | contig 97232 bp, 83 predicted proteins | sample MGYA00580195_ERZ1673752 | MGnify/ENA primary metagenome ERZ1673752 (study PRJEB41218, sample SAMN15661744) | gut metagenome | host: Homo sapiens | place: Canada: London | collected 2015-08-20/2019-03-30 | study: EMG produced TPA metagenomics assembly of...
CAAAAATAGAAAACGGATTGATTGAGCCTGGAGTAGGACTATTCTTTCGCCTTGTTAACTCTCTCGGATTGCGCATAGACATATCAAAGCCAATAGGATAGTTACATCAATAGGCTTTAATATGATGACCAGTTAAGATACTTACGATATTAGCGAATTGGCAAGGATACTTCTCGCATATTTGCCAGCTATCTATAGGATTTTTACAAATAAACGATTTTTGAGAGACTACTTGTAGTAATTTTTCACCATAATTTTTTTGTTTTATTGATTATACTATGTCCTTTTTATCCTTATTAAACAAATACCTAAAACTTTCTACTTGATAAACATACGTGTTACTTACAACTACACTTAGGGCTATATTCGCTCAAAAATCTGAACTAATGAGACGTATGCACACACTTGCCTCTCCCATATTACTTATGGATTGATAACATTCACCTCATGCTACTGTCTTACAAGCATGATGTAAAAAAACAACCACAGACAACGGACCTGAATTTGCGGCACATAAGGACATTACAAAGTTCTTAGGCGTACCCGTGTACTTCGCTGATCCATATTGCTCATGTCAAAGGGGAGCTATTGAGAATACAAATAAACTAATCAGACAATACATACCGAAAAAGGAATCGTTTGAACATTATACAGACAAGAGAATTATGTCGATACAAAAGAAACAGAACGAAAGACCGAGAGAAAAATTAAACTTTTCTACACCAAAGTGCGAGTTCTTCAAACACGTTTTGTAATTTTACACTTGCTGGTTGACTCTACGATCCGATTAGCCATAATATAGCGAAGAATAAATACTTTAACCAAACAAATAGATTATGAGGAAGATATTAACGATAGTCGTTTTTTGTTTCATCTCTCAAATTTCGATGTTCTCTCAGGAGAAGTACTCGGGACAAGTAGTTTCATCAAAAGATAGGACTCCGGTAGCTTTTGCCAATGTGGTAATATTAGCAAATGACTCTTCTTTTCTTGCAGGAGGAGTTACCGATGAAAAGGGAATATATTCTATTGAAATCGAAGAAGGAAAAATTCCTCAGTTGTTCAAAGTAACTTGTATTGGCTATGAAAGTTTGATTCAACCTATGAGTTTATATCCTCAAGAGGGGGCGACTCTTGTACTGAAAGTACATACCGGTCAACTTCAGGAAGTGACAGTCTTGGGCAAACGTAAAGCCTTTTCTCTGAAGGATGGCACTTTTATCGCCAATGTTTCGACTATACCTTCACTTAAAAATAGCGGTTCCATTGATGACCTGCTGAATAGTATTCCCTTTGTTCAAGGCGGCGGAGGTGTCTACTCAGTTTTAGGTACAGGTGGCAGTGCGACTCTTTATCTTGACGGTCAAAAAGTACAGGATTCCGGTACTCTACAGCGACTGTGTTCCCAAGATATCGCAAGTGTAGAAGTCCTTAACACTCCCGGAGTTCAGTACAAGGCTTCCACTAAATCGATTATCAAAATTAATACCATCAAGAAGCAAAACAGCACAAGTTTGTCTGCCTCTCAATACGCTCTAATGCAAAACAGATTTAGTACATATACAGGAGTCAATATCTCTCATAGTAACACACGGACTTACTGGAATTTCAATATAGGTTATAGCCATACTGCCATGTCAAATCAGAATAGTGATTACTATGCTTTGCGGAATAATAGTGGTAATTTGTCTGAAACCTCAAGTTCATCAGACATCATCAACCGAGGCGATTTTCTTATCGGAGGGTTAGGTCTGAATATATCACCCTCTAAAGAGACCAATATAGGTCTTGTCTCTAACTTCAATATCGGAAATGTGAAATTTGACATTCATTCAAACGGTCTGATACATTCCGAAAATGGAATTGAACTATTGAATACACCATTCACATCGCAATTAAGGACAAAACCGTACAAATCAACCTCGAGTTTGTATTATAATGGAAAGATTGGCAAAACAAGTATGAATGTCACTGATGAATTCCTTTTTGGAAGTTCCACTAAGACCTTTTCATACAATGAAACTTCTACTTCTTCATCCGTAGAAACAACCGGCGAACAGAGTTATGTAATGAACTCGGCAATGTTATCATTCCAAACACCTGTTAAGGGAATGAAATTGGGATATGGTGCTGAAATGACCGTCAGCTTCAATAAGAATAGCCTTTTTAAGCATGAGCAAGGGATAACCACCGATGTCATTAATTCCACTGTCAAGAACAGACAAACTCTTTGGGCGGCATTCTTTGATATGAGGACCAGTTGGAAAGAACTGACATTATATGCAGGAGTACGCTACGAATATGAAGCGTCTTCATATATCCAGAATGGGATAAAACAGCTTTCCCAGAAACCATCCCCTCATTTTCTGAGTCCGACCCTTTCTCTGTCTTATTCCGGAAAAGGCATTCGAACAACTCTGTCTTATAGAAAGAGTCTCAATCGGCCTGCGTACTCGTCCTTAAATAACTTTATAATCATCGAAAACCAATACATTTATCAGCAGGGGAATCCTTTCCTGCTTAACCAGACAAATGATGTTATACAGCTTCTTGGTACATACAAGAAACTATCATTCAATGTAAGCTATAATTATATACAAAATACGGCGACGACTGCATTGACGAGATATGAATCCAAGGAAAATGTTGTTTTAAAGCGAGTGATAAATATTCCCAATTATTCTATGATTTTCCTCAGTCTGAATTGGAAAGATTCGTATGGTCCCTACTCTCCGTCAATAGGTGTCAGTTTCCAAAAACAGTTTGTAGAATACAATGGCGACTCTTTTGGTCGTCCTATGTTCAGGCTCTCAACCGAGCACTATATAGACTTGGGCAAAAAATGGCGTTCTGGAGTTTACGCCGGCTATTCGAGTAGAAATAATAATCTTTTCACAGACCTCTCTGATAGATGGAATTATCGCATTATGCTCTCAAAAAGCATCAAGAATTTCACATTTGATCTAAATCTCCAGAATTTGTTCCTTGATAACAAACTCTACAGAGTGAGAGAAATGTCGGGTATCATTTCCAGAGAAATAGAAGAGCAGGATTTTTCAGGCATTAGTTTGAACATTTCATACCGCATTAATTCTGTTAAAGCCGGCTATAGAAATAAAAAGACCAGCAATGAGAGCAAGCGTTTTTGATACTTTCTTTCATAAGAGAATATACTCTTTTCGGCAGTATGACTCGATAGATTGTGGTCCGACGTGTCTAAAAATAATTATTACTGTCCGAAAAAAATGTGTACTTTTGCCCATGTTATCTGAGTTTGGAAACAAAAGATAACAAAAAGTGCTGATACCTCGTGAGAAGTGTCAGCCCTAAATTTGTATCTTACCCTAAAGTTTAGCGGACAGTAATATAAAAATATATAAATATGAAGATAAAAACAAGAAAAAAGAACAATTATGTATACTTTTGCGATGACACAAAATACAAGAATATAGTCATTATGTATACCTTTGGAAATAGAATTTAATAATAACTTTTTCTTGTGTAAACTTTTGAGGGCTATTACAGATTGCTTTAAATGTTGCCATATCAGTCAATATTCAGTTAATATTTTTGGTTTACTTGTGGTTTCTGAACATTACTTGTGTCGCATAATCATCTTTAATTGATGATAAAATAAAAGCGGAAAGCCTTTACTTATCGGGCTTCCCGCTTGTTTCTTGAGAGGGTGGAAGGTGGGACTCGAACCCACGACATTCAGAACCACAATCTGACGCTCTAACCAACTGAACTACATCCACCGTTTGTTATGAATGCTTATTTCTAAGCGACTGCAAAGATAAGGGATTTATTTGGATGAACCAAATAAATCCCTTGTTTTTTCCAAATATTTTTGACACATGCAAGGATTATAGGATATAAACAGTGCTATGTGATAAAATTTTTAATTTTATTTTGCCTTCGTGGCAGGTGCGATGGGTTTGCTTGCTGGAGTGCTGTTGCCTTGCTGCTTATTATCTTGTGTGGGTGCTGCTTGAAATCCCTGCGTGTTCGTAGGATTAGTTGTTTGTGTTTGTGTAGCCGTTTTTTCAAGCACACTTTGTTCGGTTGAGGCTTGGGGAGCCGTATAGGCGCATATAATACTAAAAATAACCATTGTGGCCGCAAGCGTCCATGTTGCTTTTTCCACGAAGTCGGTGGTTTTGCGTACGCCCATGATGGCGTTGGAAGAAGAGAAATTGCTCGAAAGGCCACCTCCCTTAGATTCCTGAATGAGCACGATGAAGATCATCAATAGTGACACCAGTACAATGAGAACTACAAAAAATGTGTACATAATTCTTTACTTATTTGTTTTTATTATTTAATATCAGCTTCTCTAAAAAACGAATTTGATCTGCAAAGTAAGCATTTTTTTTTGGATAATTCAAATTTATACGCTTAATAATTTCAAGAGCCTTATCATAACGGCATTGTTTGATATAAATCTTGGCTAAAGTCTCTGTAAAATATTCTTCAGAGCCTTCATTTTCTGCTTTGAGTTCATTTTCGTCTATGTTGGGTTTGTATTCAAGCTCTTCTTTTAGTTTGATTTTTTTGTTGTCATTTTTTATGAAATTATCGATCAAATCATGTCCTTTTAGCATAGGTGCTTGTTTGGTCTCCGCTTCCTCCTCGTTTTGAGTTTCTATCAAATAGGATACGTAGTCAATAGCAGCGTCGGTGGGTGTAGGTCTACGCTTTGATTTATGCTCGGGTTCTTTTTCTTCGGGGATGGAGTCGAGGAAATTGTCAATAAGAGAGATGGTTCGATCTTGTTGCGTTTGGTCTTTTACGTCATGGTCTTGTTTTGCAATTGGCTTTTGCGATGTTTCTGTCAACTTGAACCTATAGTGTGCGGCCTCTACGAGATTGAAGACTACTTTGCGGTCTGTTATGTAGATGGCGGCTCGTTTTAGTTCTTCGTTAAAAGTGGGGTCGTGTAGCAAATATAGGTTTTGAAGAAGCAAAAGCCGGGCCGTTTGATAATATGGGTATAGTGCCAACAGGCTGCGGAGGTCGTACAATGTCTCACAGTCAAGTTGTTCAGGGTGTTTGATAAGGTTTGCTATATCCATGATGTAGAAAGTAATGTATAGATTGTTGGAAGTCCTATTCGTATATGTGGTTACTTACCAATCTGCTACAGTTGCGTTAAAGATTTGGTCTGTAAGTTCTTTGCACATTAGCGTAACGAGTTTTTCTTGTACGCTGTTAAGCCCTTGTGTGGTTTCGTAAGTCTGTGTGGCTGTGAATGATTTTTCGAAATCTTTGCTATGGTTTGTATTGTTGGTGAATCTTACGTTGACGGTTAACGACAATTCCGTCTGGGCTGAATGTCCTTCGCTCGACACCGATTTATTGCGTTGTGAGTATTGTGTTATCTCGCCCTCAATGACCATATCTCCATCTCGTTTCACCTGGATGAGTCGTGTATGGTTGGCGAACATATCCTTGAGCTGGTTGTTGAAAAGTGGCCCCATCGGTCCCCATACGTAGCTGCTACGAATGGGAAAGTCGGTTATCTGTATGGTTTTTGTCTTGGTGTAGTCTATGCTGGCACCATTAAAGGCATAGGTCACCTTGCACGAAGATAACGAGCAGGGAACCATCAGAGAACATACCACAAAAATAAAGGCAAATTCTTTGAGACGCTTTTGTTTTTTTTGCTTTGTATTTTTATTTTTTGTCGAGCCCATATTGTTTAATTCTTCTATATAGTGTCCGGTCCGAAATGCCAAGCTCTTTGGCTGCTTTCTTTCTGTTTCCTCCATTTCTTTCCAACGCTTTTTCTACCATTTGCCTCCCGAGGTCGCTCAAGTTGAGTGTTTCCGGCTCGTTTTTTATTTCCTCGGCTTCCGCCTCAATGGCAGAGTGTCGTCCAATATTAGTTATTGGGGCGTTGGCGCTGGATATTGTTGGAATGGAAGTGGGTTTCGATTCTATTAAGTTGTTGCTTTTATATGCGAGATTTTCACTCAAATCATGCTTGTCATTTATTTGTTTGCGCAGGTTTGTTAGGTCGCGTCGCAGTTCGGAGACATTCCCTCGCAACTCATAGAGAATCTTGTAAAGAAGCTCCCGCTCGCTTTCGTATGAATGATGGCCTGGCTGGTTGATGGTGGCCAGCTGTGTGCTCTCCGGATCTATGGGGATGTATTTTTTTAAATCGTCTGCGCCCAATTCTCTGTTCTCACTTAGGACAGACATTTGCTCGGTGATATTTTTCAGCTGGCGCACATTGCCTGGCCATTTGTAATGCAAGAGTACTTTTTTAGCCTCTTCAGTCAGTGTAATTTTTGGAATGCGATATTTTTCTGCCATCTGCATGGCGAAAAGTCTAAACAACAGCACGATGTCGTTACCGCGGTCGCGTAGGGGAGGCATCTGGATAGGGATGGTGTTGAGCCTATAATATAGGTCTTCCCTAAATCGTCCCTCGGATATAGCTTTGCGCATGTTTATGTTGGTGGCGGCTACAATGCGTACATTAGTCTTTCTAATATCTTGCCCACCCACCCGGATATATTCTCCAGTCTCGAGCACGCGCAGCAGCCTGGCTTGGGTTGCGATGGGCAATTCACCCACTTCGTCAAGAAAAATGGTACCTTTGTTGGCTATGCCGAAATAGCCTTCGCTCTCGCCAATGGCACCCGTGAAAGAGCCTTTCTCGTGTCCAAACAGCTCGCTGTCAATGGTTCCCTCAGGTATTGAGCCGCAGTTGATGGCAAAATATTTTTCCCGCTTGCGTGGAGAGTTGTCGTGAATTACACGTGGTATAATCTCTTTGCCCACGCCGCTTTCGCCTATAATGAGAACGCTTAAGTCGGTAGGCGCCACTTGCATAGCAATGTCCAGCGCACGATTCAGCCCATCGCTGTTACCAACGATGTTGTAACGTTGTTTTATTTTTTGTAATTCCGATGTGTTCATTGGATGACAAAATTACACAATTAATCTGACAATACTGCAAAAATGGCAGTAAAAAGATAATTAAAAATTATGGTTTATGCGCTATCATATATTGCGGAAATGTGAGATGATGCGCTTATTATAGTCTACCAAAACAGTTCATATCATAAAACGGCCATTTTTTGATACAAGTCAAATTTTCTATTCTTTCCATGACTTTTTGTCAGATTTTTATTGCTAATGTAAATATTTGGTTTTAACTTTGTTCCCACTTTAGAGGAAGTGACATGCTGTGATAGCATGGATAACAATGGGACGTAAACGGTCTCTGTATAAAAAATAATGGAAGATTTATGGTTACATTAATAGGCGTGACAGACATTTGGCGTGACTATTGCACTGCGGATGGTGAATAGAGCCAATGATTTAGAGAAAGGGCCATCAAGAGCCCCAAGTAGTAAACAAGTTAGATATATTAAAAATTTAGGAAAGGATTGTAAAATGGATAACGTAACAAAAGCTATAAAAAAGGTATTCAAAAATTGGACTAAGAGTTATTTGGAGTGTATGCGTATATATGGAGAGGCCCTTCTTAGGGGTGGATCCTATGGTTGCGCATAGTAAGATATGTTCCGATACTATCAATCGGTGATGGTTCGGAGATAACCAAAACTCTTATTAGCAAAGTGATGCATGAGGTATTCGAGGTGTGTTTAGCACTGGGAGTGCCAAAATATACAAGGAGGTTGACTCTGTTTTTGGAGTCAACCTCCTTTTTTTGATAGTTGTTAGATGCTGTTAACCAGATTCTTAAGTTTACTTTCCATCGTGTTTTTGGCTGGTTCCCCGGCCAATTGTATTTTTTTTAAAAAGAATTTAGACGTGCTATCAGTTTGACGATAGGCAGCCTATGTCGAAAAGGAGACACAAAGATGGTAGCAAGGTGAAAAGATTGATTCGCGAATTAAACTATATGTTTAATTTTAAGTGCCTACTCACCTATTTCTTTTCTCTATCTTGATAAGCAAAAGTCCGATGCCCGTCCATATAAGTTCTCTGATTCGAACGATAAGAGCTACGAATATGCCACCGCTCGCACTAATGCCCAATGATGTTGTGGACATCAAGAATCCCCCTTCGCGTCCACCCAGCTGCAGTGGCATGAAAAACAACAAATTGGCAAATAGCGAAGTGAAAGCCAATATGAATATGCAGTCGAGATAGTTAACCCTTGGCATGATTACCAGAAGAATGAAGAAAATTTCCAAGGCGGAGCACACCCGACATGAGAATTCAAGTAGTACGGCACCGATGAAATTATGAGGGTTTTGACGATGCAAGGCTGCTATTTGCTGGTCAATGGCATCCAAATGCTCCCGATGTTTTTCCACAAAAGGCCTGGCCCATTTCTTCACGAAGGGTAGGTGACGCAGTAAATTCATTACTCGGTTAGCCAGTCCCTTGCGATACCCTGCTACAAAAAACCAGATGCCAAGCAGACTAAAAGCGATGGTGGCAGCTAACAAAATACTCATTAGGAATGTGACATGACGTACAAAAAGAAATAAGATGGCCGAAAGCAGCCAAAACCAAAGGTGGCTGAATATGTGGGTCATGGCAAAAAGAATAACCGACGACGAAGCCTTTTCCGTTCCTATCTTGGGTGCCAACATCATGACGCGATAAGGTTCGCCCCCCATCAAACCTCCTGGCGTGGCATAGTTTAGGGCAAATCCAGAAATGGTAAGTTTGTACAACCAGCCCAAGCCTATTTTTTCAAACAAGCCGACATCCTTGGATGATTGGCTGCACACACCTTTGATAATGAGATACCAAGACGAGGTGTTGAACACATACAGCACGGCCCACAATATCACTACTGCTAAAAACCAATAACCCGCACGCTGAAGCCCCTCCCATACTTGTTTGAAATCAAGCTGGGTTACCATGACGGTGAGCACCAACAAGCCGAAGATGAAAAAACCGTTTTGGTATTTCTTTTTCATTATAAATGATTATTATTTTTGCTTTTGGTGCTCCTTGGCAGCGTTCTCGCGTTTTTTGGAGACGGCAAATCGTACTTTGTCGCTATCATCCCTACGCTCGTGATAGAGCTTGGGTAGTGGGTGAGCCAGTGGCTCGTCATAATTATTGCGATTGCGAAAAGCGTCTATAGCTTGGTATATGGCGTATCTCAGAGGCGTTTCATCAGCCTCGCCTTTCCCTGCGATGTCATAGCATGGCCCCATGTCCACGGCTGTGCTGATGAGTGGAAGTCCTCCATAATAATGTATGTTGTTGTTAGGCAACAGAGCCTTAAAAGGGGCTATGCCTTGGTCATGATACATGGCCAAGACACCATCAAAAGCTTTGTATCGTCCGCTACCAAAAAAATCCGCGGCTTGGTATGGGCCGAAAGCGCACACGTTTACCTCTGCGAGTTTTTGTATAGCAGGTATTATCATTTCTTGTTCCTCCTTGCCACGCCTTTCCTCTGTGTCGTTGGGGTTGAGTGCCAGAACGGCTATGCGTGGGGCTGAGATACGCATGTCGCGGCGTAACGTGGCGTAAAATATGGCTATTTTCTCAATGATGGCTTGTGCGCTGATGTTTGTCGGCACGTCTCTCAATGCCATGTCGTCGGTCATCAGTGCCACCTTGAGCCATTCGTTCATCACAATATCCAACACCTTCTTGCCTTCTCCAATGCTTGTCTCAATATATTTTGCAGGCTTGGGTATGGCGTAACCCTCTACCATGAGACTGTTTTCGTTCACCGGGCAAGACACTATTACGTCAATATCTCCGTTTTTGTAGTCAGTAATGGCTTTGTCCAGTGCTTTCACGGCGGCTCTGCTTGCCTCCTCTGATGTCACTCCAAACTCCACTTTCACTTCGTCTTCAAATACCGCAAGCATGTTTACGCGGTTGTCTTCGGCTTGGTCGGCCGAGTTGATGATACTAAAATTGGCCTCAATGCCGAGCGCATTCCGATGGTAAGTGGCCACTTTAGGCGACCCATATACAATAGGTGTGCATAGACCAAGCATTTCTGCGTCTGCAAAAGTCTTAAATATCAATTCGTATCCTATCCCGTTCGTGTCTCCGTGGGTAATACCCACGCGTATCTTTCCATTGTTCATATAATTTTATTTTAATGTGTATAAGGCAGCTTCTATTTGCCGCAGTAAGTTTCTTTTCTTTTTTCCGGGTGCGAAGACAAACGCTTCCGCTGTCACGTTGCCCACGCTGTGGCTTACAAACGGACCGCCCATGTCGTCGCCTTTCATCTCCCAAAGCCCTCTGAAAACTATCACGTCATGCCCGTTTTGCTTGGTCCTGTAGGCTGCTACTGTGGCTGCCACTGTGGCCATGAACATGTTGTCGGTCTCGCCCTTGATGTTGACGTGTGCCACACTGTCCCGTATGGCCACGAAGTCTTTGATGCCTCTTGGTGTGTCATGCTTGTAAATCATGATGTTTTGCATGCCCGTGGGCGAGTTGTTGCTGAGCCAAACAAAGTTTTTCCCCCGTTTGCTTGATACCATGTCTTGTGGTATCCACATGTCCACGCCTAACCATTCTTTTAGTTTTTTTTCAGCTTGGGCGTTTCGGTGCTTGCTTAGTCGCGCTATGGTGGCCTTTGTTTCGGCTTTTTCAAGTGTCTTTATCAATGTCGATGCGTATGCAGGCAGGTGCCTTCTCAAGCTGTCCACCGATGGCGATTGCACGCATGCCACGATTTGCGGTTGGGCGTACACGTTGTGCGCCAGTTTTATTTTTGTCTTGTCATACGACTTGGGGTTGATGTCCACAATTACAATATTTCTGGCCAATTTCAAAGTTGCGCCCCATTCTTCGGCGCTCACAGTGGACACGTCAAACTCCGGCTCTCGCTGTGGCAAGCAGTCCATGTCTGCGCTGAGTGCCTTTTTTACCAAATTGTCCTTGTCGCCCACCACCAACACCTCGTAAGGGGCGCCACCCGATTTTGGCAACCTTCCCCGGCTGTTGTCGCACGAGACCAATATGCCTCCGGCCGCCACGACGCATAGCGCCACAACTATCATGGCTGTGTTTCCTCGTGTCATGCTTGCTTTGGGGTGTGTCTACCTTTTTCTATGGAGGTGGTTAACATTCCGCAAGCCGCGTATATATCCTCCCCCCTGCTGGCCCGTATGGTCGTGAACACCCCGTGAGAGGTGAGGTAATCTCGAAAAACCTCCATCTTTTTGTGGTCCGCGCCTCTCAAGTCCACGTTGGGTATCTTGTGAAAATTAATGAGATTGACACGACAAAACAGTCCCTTGAGCAATCTAACGACTTCCTTAGCATGGCTCATGGAGTCGTTCACCCCATCAAAAACAATATATTCAAATGACAGGCGGCGCTGGTGCGAGAAGTCGTAATTGCGCAGCAACTCAACGATTTCCTCTATTGGAGAACTTTTCTCAATGGGCATAAGACTCGCTCTTTGCTCGTGAAGGGGCGAGTGCAAGCTGATGGCCACATGGCAATCGCTTTCGTCAAGGAATCGTCTCAACTTATCTTTCAGCCCGATGGTGCTCACCGTGATGCGCTTGGGGCTCCATGCATAGGCGTACGGAGCGGTTAAAATCTCAGTGGCTCTCAACACGTTGTCAATGTTGTCCATAGGCTCACCTTGCCCCATGAACACTATGTTGGTCAGTGTGTCGCGCTCGGGCAGGCTGTAAATTTGGTTCAAGATGTCAGACGCTTGGAGGTATCCCTCGAACCCCTGCTTGCCCGTTTGGCAGAAAAGGCAATCCATCTTGCATCCCACCTCGCACGATATGCACAGCGTGGCGCGGTCGTTGTCTGGAATATAGACCGTCTCCACAAATTTGGATTGTCCCGTTGCCGTATTGTTCTCGCCAGCCTTGTAAGCCACCGTGCGGACCGGAAACAAGTACTTCACGGTGCCGTCTTTGGATCGCTGGGCCTCCACGGGATCGGCGCAACCCACCTCATATTCCTCAGCCAAGCGCAGGCGGTTAACCTTCGAGATATTGGTCATGTCGTCGATGGATCTCACATGGCGCTCGTAGAGCCATTTAGCTATTTGGTCGCCGGTAAAAGCTGGCATGCCCATTGATTTTGCTGCGGCTCTAAGCTCGGCTGCGGTCATGCCGAGTAAAATTTTTTTATTCATACTGCAAAGATACTAATTTTTTGAACAAAGTATGCCGATTGTGTCCCAAATTCGCTACCTTTGCATATACTTTCGCCACGCCTGTCCCATCTCGTAACGGCACGATTGCCATCTTGGCGTCACTTTGTCATTGCGTGCCCTTGCTGAGGTGCGGTGCATGCCATTATTAAGAAACATCACATGGATCATCAAGACAAACCACAATCGCGACCCACGGCTGTCATTTACAGCCCGTTAACACCCCAAGGTGAGCCACAGGTCACTGTGGGCATTGTCAGTGGGCGCAAGATAGTCTTTTCGCTCAATGCGCCATACGAGGTAGATGGTTGTGTCGTAAGTGGCGACGAGATGGCTGAGTATGTCGGCGATGCCATTTTTTGGAGAGGCCATTCTTATACCGAGCTTATGTTCTCGCCCACTTCGCCCGATGCCAGTTTTTCGTTGCGTGACGTCACTATCGGTCTGCATTTTCATTGGGAGCGCAAGGAGACGCAAACGTTTTTGGGAGCCTTGCGCCTTGTTTGCGCGGATGGGCAGATACAAGCCATCAATCATTTGCCGGTGGAGCGGTATCTCCAAAGTGTCATCTCCAGCGAGATGAGCGCCACGTCGAGCCTGGAATTGCTCAAGGCTCACGCCGTCATCTCACGGTCGTGGCTGTTGGCGCAGATTTTCGGTCGCGGCAAGACTCGTTGCCAAGCGCGCTCTGCCGAACTGATGCAGACCAACCAAGAGATCGTTCGTTGGTACGACCGCGAGGATCACGAGTTGTTCGACGTGTGTGCCGACGACCATTGTCAGCGCTATCAAGGCATCACCAAGGCCACCTCGCCACACGTGGCCCAAGCAGTGGAGGCCACCCGGGGGCAGGCGCTCACGGATGGTGCGTCCATCTGCGACGCGCGCTTTTCCAAATGTTGTGGTGGAGTGGTGGAAGAGTTTCAGTATTGCTGGGCCAACACGCCCAAGGGTTATCTCAAAGCTCTCGCAGACTCGCCCACGCCCAGCGCGTTCCCGGACCTCACGGTAGAAGCCAACGCTGATGCGTGGATTCGCAACGCACCGCCGGCCTATTGCAACACGCGCGACGCTCGTGTCTTGTCGCAGGTTCTCAACAATTATGACCAAGAAACCACCGACTTTTATCGTTGGCGCGTTGTCTATACCCAGCGGCAGCTCAGTGATATCGTCGATCGCAAGCTCGGCGCTCGATTGGGGCAAATTGTCGACCTTGTGCCTTTGGAGCGTGGCAAGAGTGGCCGTATCTACAAGTTGCAGATAGTGGGCACCCTCGGATCTATTGTCATTGGCAAGGAGCTTGAGATACGCAGGGCGTTGAGCGAGAGCCATCTCTACAGTTCGGCCTTTGTGGTGGACAAGCGTGGCTCGCTCAATGGCGCGCCAGTAGCCTTTGAACTTATCGGGGCTGGCTGGGGGCATGGCGTGGGCTTGTGTCAAATAGGTGCCGCCATGATGGGGGAGCGAGGGTTCTCGTACCTTCAAATATTGGCTCACTACTATCCCGGGGCCAGCGTGTCACAGCTCTACGAATAAGAGCCTATAGCCCTTTTACATGTTACACCCCAAACCATCGTTCGATGTACGACAACCGACAACATACCCCTTCCAATAACCAAGGCAATGGCAGTTTCACTCGCAAACCCTGGCTTTGGGTACCGTCTCTCTCCTTTGCCGACAGCCTGCCAGCCGTGGCGGTGATGGCCATATCTGTAATTTTCTACAAGCAAATGGGCTTGAGCAACTCTGCCATCACTTTCTACACCTCTTGGTTTTATTTGCCCTGGGTACTCAAACCCATCTGGAGTCCATTCATAGACTTGGTTAAGACCAAGCGTTGGTGGGTATTGGCCATGGAGGTGCTTGTTGGCGCGGCGCTCGGCGGAGTTGCCTTCACCATCCCCACGGCATTGTGGCTGCAAGGCACGCTGTTTTTCTTTTGGGTTATGGCTTTTGCGGGGGCGAGCCATTGCGTGGCCGCCGATGGTTTCTACATGCTTGGTCTCAACCCCCACCAGCAGGCGGAGTTCATGGGGGTGCGCACCCTATTTGACCGTTTTGCGACAATATTCGGTCAAGGCATACTCATCATGTTGGCTGGCAACTTGCAGGTGGTGTTCCGAAACAGCATATCCTATTCGTGGAGCCTGCTGTTTTATGGTGTGGCTGGCATATTTTTGGCACTGTGGCTGTGGCATAATTACGCCTTGCCGTATGCCAAAGAAGATGTCACCCATCAATATGTCGACGCACGAACGATATGGCGTGGCTTTTTAGAGACATTTCAAACCTTTTTCACTAAGGGCCATGTAGTTTTCGCCGTTATGTTCATCATGCTCTTCCGCATGCCAGAGGGGCTTCTGTCCAAGGTATCAGAGCTTTTTCTTATTGATGCCGCACACAATGGCGGGTTGGGATTGTCGCCGCAAGAATATGGCTTGGTGCAAGGCACTGTAGGTATTATCGGCATAGCTTTTGGCGGCATTTTGGGTGGCTGGCTGGCCAGCAGGGACGGTCTGAAAAGATGGTTGTGGCCTATGGTTGTGGCTTTCACGTTGCCGGAAATCGTATACGTGTATCTTAGTTATGTTCTGCCATCGAGCTTGATAATTATCAACGCATGCGTGTTTGTCGAGCAGTTTGGTTATGGTTTTGGACTCACCGCCTACATGTTGTACCTTATATATTACAGTAGGGGAGCGTACAAGACGAGCCATTACGCCATGGCGTCGGCCCTGATGTTTCTATCCATGATGCTGCCGGGTATCGTGGCGGGCGCGCTGCAAGAGTTTTTTGGTTATCGGCAGTTTTTCGTGTTCACGTTGTTGTTGTGCTCGTTGATGTATGTCTTGGCTGCGTTTATGCGAATAGACGATCAGTTTGGTAAAAGCGATTCAACCAATCAAGGTTGAGTGTTTATTGTCTATTGAGGTTAAGGCCTAACGGAAAACAGCTTGACACAGTTGCGGTGACTACCCCCTAAAGTCATATTGGGGATTATAATGATAACTTAAAGGTTGCTTTAAGCGCATAGAGACTAGTATTGATTATTCTCTTCGTTGTCTTTCTTTTTTTTATTGTGCTTTCGTGGTGCGATACGCTTCAGGTCTTGGTCGAGCTGTCTGATACTTTCAAGATGTTCAATTTTCCGTTGTTGTTCTTTGTAAGCAATATATTCTTTTGTAGCCTTGGCTACTGCCGATTCGTGAGAAATGGTGCCAGCATGCTCAAGAATATTCTTCTCGTTCATGGTGAGTACAAGTCGAAGTTTCTGCACCCAGTCGCTCATGTACATTGGTTTTTCGGCTAATGCTTGCGCCTCAGCATAGGCAAGGAACTGTTCTACGATAAGTTTTAGTTGACCAATCTCTTTCTCATTCAGGTAGTTCTTGCCTATCAGGACATCATTCTTGGTAACTTTTCCTTCTTTTTCTGTGGAAGTAAGTCCCATCATAGGCAGTGAGGCATTGGCACGATAGTACATGAGTTCTGCAGCTGTCTTCCCGCTGACAGCCCAGAGCAGTTTGTTCTGTACTTCCTTGAAGAAAGCCAATGTCATCTCGGCCGATGGATTATAGTCGATACTTGTTGCGTATATATCCTTTATCTGCTGATAAAATACTTTCTCAGAAAGACGTATCTCACGAATGCGGTCTAAGAGTTCCTTGAAATAATTGTAGGAAGACCCCGTCTTGAATCGCTCATCGTTTAGCGCAAAGCCTTTGATGATATATTCTCTCAGTCGCTGGGTAGCCCAAATGCGGAACTGTGTGCCTTGCCGCGACTTCACCCGATAGCCTACCGAGATGATTACGTCAAGGTTATAAAACTTAACAGGTTTATCGGAGTATGCAATGTGCAAAATTTGCACATTGCTATTTTCATCAAGTTCTCCTTCTTCGAAAATGTTGTTTATATGCTTGGTGATAACACTGCGCTCACGTCCAAAAAGTACGCACATCTGTGCCTGTGACAGCCACACCGTCTCGTTTTCAAATCGAACATCTATCTTTATTTTCCCATCTTCCGACTGATAGATGAGCATGTTGTCGTTGTTGCTTGCTTCCATCATTTTATTCTTTTATAATGTCTTCCTTTTTTTCGAACTTATCAGGAAACATTGTGATAACCATATCCTTTGAGCATTTGGTTAGTGACTTGTGATATGATATTAGACAGTTTCTCACATCACTCAAATGAACTTTTTATTGTTTCTGTAGAGTTGTACATTGGATTGATACCTCGCTTAAAATGTCAAGTATACTGCCATTTGTTTATTTGTCATGCCTTTTTCGGCAAGTACCACCTTTAGGCGATTGATTTTTCTTGCGTTCCATGCTTATGTAACTTGATTGCGCTATAAAATTACTTATTATTTCTCAAACTATGTGTAAACCTAAGTGGAAATATAGATATGATGAATTAAAAAATGTTTCCAATTCGTTTTTCATTTTAAATTTTCAATGCTGGCAAACTATTGATTGCCTCCGACTTGTCTAACGACCGGGTATGCTTCTCGGTGTGTTTCAATCTGCTATGTCCCAACAAACTTGCGACGGTTTTGATGTTGGCACCATTATTTAGTATATTCACGGCAAAACCATGACGGCCACAATGCCAACTAATGTGTTTATTAATGCCTGCACGTTTTACCCACCGTTTTAAAGATTTGCCACAAAACACAGATGGTTGTTTCCTTTCGGTCATGCTTATATCAGCATGGAAAAAAATATACAAAAGCCTTTTTGTATTTGGCGTATTTGCGAGCGAGTGGGGCGCCGCCCGCAAATACGCCCGTATTTTGACAGTTTGGCAAGTGGCTGATGATTAGAGTCTTGCGCCTTTTTCTCGCGGAATGTGTCGTGACGGCTTTGTTATGATGGCGTGATAAGACACTAATGGCGTGGCGTTTAGGCTTTAATGGCGATGCCGTTTGGTGCTTGTCGCGTTGCGTCTGTTATCTAATCGCGTGCCTATTAGGCCCTGAACGGGCTATGGCAAACGGACGGCGCTGTCGTTAACCATGAAAAATCGTTTAAATGTGCCGTGCGAACAATCTGGAAGGGCGTGTTCGCAGGTACCGATTTTTGTGATATATTATTGACAAAATGCCATGCGCGGCGAATGGTTTCGCCGATGTGTCGGGTTCTGTCAATGCATGTTTTCAATGGCCGTTTTGTCGGGCGTGCGAGTTTTTCGCGCTACCTTGGCGCATACAATCACATGTGACTTCTAAAATGATGGCTAAGCAAAAACTGTCGCAAGGCAAAACGGCCAAAAGCGGTGAGACGGCATGTGGCGGTATGAAGCGAGGGTGGGCTACGAATGCACCCAAGCGCGCGAATTTGTTAAACTAACTAAAACTGGGCAGCCGTTCGTTGTCAGTATCTATGAAAATGGCTACCTTTGTACCCTAAAACGTATTGTAAACGTGAAAATAAAAGAAGTGGTGAGCGCCCTTGAGCGATTTGCGCCTCTGCCCCTGCAAGCTGATTTTGACAATGCCGGCCTGCAGGTTGGATTGACAGAGGCGGAAGTGTCAGGGGCTTTGTTGTGTCTTGACGTCACGGAGCAAATCGTGGACGAGGCTGTTCGCTTGGGGTGCAACCTTATAGTGTCGCACCATCCGCTTATATTTCGCAAGTTGTCTTGCGTATGTGGCGCTGACTATGTGCAGCGCACGGTAATCAAGGCGATAAAAAACGACGTGGTCATCGTGTCCATGCACACCAATATGGACAGTGCGTGGGGGGGCGTGAACTGCAAGATCGCGGAGAAGATGGGGCTTGAGAACCTGCGCTTCTTTGGGAAGCAGCGAGAGGTTCCCGTTCCAGGCGATGCCGATAGAGACAGGTCCGTCATAGTGAGAGGCGGCGATGGCGTGATAGGCGAGTTTGCCAAGCCCATGGCGGCCGATGACTTTGTCACTATGCTAAAGCGGGTGTTTGACGTGGAATGCCTGATGGCCAACCAGCTGTTGAGACGTGAGATAAGGAAGGTGGCTATCTGTGGTGGCGCCGGCTCTTTCCTGTTAGGTGAGGCTATAGGCGAGGGAGCGGACGCTTTCGTGACCGGGGAGATGGGCTATCATGACTATTTCGGTCACGAGCAGCAAATACAGATAGCTGTGATGGGGCACTACCAGAGCGAACAATACACTAACGAGGTGTTTCGTGACATTGTTCAAGACGCGTGTCCCGGCGTACCATGCCACATGGCGAAGACGAACACAAACCCGATAATTTATTTGTAAAATTTAAATACACTTATTATATTATGGCTAAAAAAGACCCTACAGACTTGTCTGTCGAAGAGAAATTGTCCACCCTTTACCAATTGCAGACCACACTGTCGGCTATAGACGAAAAACGCGCCCTGCGCGGAGAGTTGCCCTTGGAGGTGCAAGATCTTGAGGACGAGCTTGAAGGCCTTGGCACGCGCCAAGGCAAAATAGAGACAGAGATAGAAGACTTTCGCTCTGCCATCGCCCAGAAACGCAACGAGATAGAGACGGCTCAAATGAACGTGGACCGCTACAAGGGGCAGCTGGAGGAGGTGAGAAACAACCGTGAGTATGACACCCTCTGCAAGGAAATAGAGTTCTTGACACTCGAGATAGAGTTGTGTAACAAGAAAATCAAGGAGGCCATGACCAAGGTGGAAGAGCGCAAGGAAGACCTTGCCAAGACGCAGACCGTGATAAGCGAGCGTCAGGAAGACTTGGATCACAAGCGAGACGAACTGTCCGAGATCATGCAAGAGACGCGCGAGGAAGAGGAAAAGCTGAAAGAAGAGGCTAAGAAGTTGGAGACAAAGATAGAGCCTCGGTTACTGGATAGCTTCAAGCGCATACGCAAGGGCGCCCGCAATGGGTTGGGCTTGGTGTACGTGCAGCGTGACGCGTGCGGCGGTTGCTTCAACAAGATACCGCCACAGCGCCAACTTGACATCAAGATGCACAAGAAAATTATTGTGTGCGAATATTGCGGACGTATATTGATAGACCCGGAACTCGCGGGTGTGAAGACCGAGACCGCGGTGGCGGAGAAACCTAAACGCAAGCGCACCACTCGCCGCACGAAGAAAAAAGACGAGGAAACGGCTTCTGAATAAACCGATATTAAATGACGTTTTGTCTTCCAAGACCTACAAATTAATTTTTTTTTTGAATAGGTCTTGTAAAAAAATGCCACTTGTGGTGTTTTCAATCATGCCTCCATAGAGACAACTTTGAAAACCACACAAGTGGCATTTTATAACAGGTAATGTTTTTCTTACAAAGAGATGCAGAGCTCAACTCTGCGTGCGTAAGTGCTCATGTCAGACTTTTTGTCTATGCCGTATGACATTGTGCTAATCTGGTGAGCCTTAACTCCGTTGTGGAGCAGAAAGTCCTTGACGCTTTTCATGCGCCGCATGGCAAGGTTTCGATTGAAAGCCTTGGGGCCGTCCTTGCTTGAAAAACCTGTCAACTCAACTTTCAAATTTCTATTTTCTTTCAACATACCAGCCACTGTCTTGAGAGTCCGTGTTGCCTCATTAGTGAGCTGATTGGACGAGATCTCAAAAAACACTTGTCGTATATTGGTGTCGAAAAGTACTGTTTTTGATACCTGTGCAGACTCGTCTGATTGCTGCTCAATTGCATTTGCCGACTCGTTTTCCGCAAGAGTATTGGATATGTCAACTGTGTCTTTTTCGGCACGGATCGTGTTGAGACGGTCTGCCAAAGAGCTCATTTGTTGTTTGATGGCTGGATCTTGTACGGTCTTGCCAAGTGTCTCTATCTGCTTTTGCAGCTCATCTATTTGCTTTTGGAGACGTTCTGTCTGCTTGGACTCGTTGTCTTTAGCACTTTTTGATAGCGAATTTTGTACCGACTCGTATGGAAGGTAAGGTTGTTGCCTTGTATATCGCGGCACATAAACTGGAATATACTCCACCTGTTTTGAGACGGTGTTGTAAACTGGCATGGTCTCGCCTTGTTGATAAGGCCGGTAGCCTTTGGCACTTTCATATTGCGAAGAGCTTCTGGCAGGCCTGTGCCATCTTCTCATTTCGCTGGCCGCTACGCCTCTAAGCACGTCTATCAGCTCGTTTCGATCCACGATGATCGTGTCTTCTCCAACAGGCAGCGACCCATGTGTGGGGGTCGCACCTGCGTGAGAGATAGGTAAAGCGAGAAAGGCTAATGCTGCCAGACTAAACTTTTTTTGCATGTGTGGTGATTTTTAGAATATGAATGAATAGCCTATAGCCACTTGGTTTTGCTTGGTTAGGCTGCGTGCGGAGTAGTCTACAAATACCTTTCCGCCAAGCATGTCGGTGCTAACGCCAGCGATGAGGTTAGAACCAAAATGAGTGTCTTTGCCGTGGAAAATGCCAAGACCAAAACCTGCGTAGGGCGTGAACTTGCCCAAAGAGCTGATTTTGAAATTGTAAATTATGTTGGCAGAGATGCCCATTCCGCTTTTGTCTGCCATGGATGCGTACAGTTCAGGTACGAAATCCAAATTAGTGGAGGCTATCTGCATATATCCTCTTACGCCAACATTCCATGCGGTCAAGTCGCCAAAGCCCAATCCTGTGAATACACTGATGCGGTTAAGTTTGAACTGATTGCCAGTGGTGGGGTGGTATGCTCCTTCGTTATATACTGTAGCGGGTGCCAACTCTGTTCTTGGTGTGGCGTTGTCTCCATAAACAATGGTAGTTTCACCATTGCTTCTCTGACTGATTACCTTGTTCAATTTCTCGTTCACGATGCGAAGCTCTCTTCTCAAAAGTTCGGTTTCGTTGTTTTGGACAGGTTCCAATCCTTGTGATGGAGCGACAGAACGGTACGATGTTTGTGGCTGCACGTAGTTGTAGTCGTAGTCGCTGTAACGAGCGCTCTCTCTGGATTCTCTGATGATACGGCTTACCAAATCGTTGAGCTCGCTACGTGTCATTTTCATGTTGTTACCAGAATTTTGTCCAAGCTCGTTGACCAATTTTCTCTTCATGGCCATCTCGTCGTTTTCAATTCCTTCGAGTTCTTGCTTGTTACGGTCTTTCAAACGTGCTATCTCAGCCACCCGAATGGTATCGTTGGCTTTTAAAGCCTGATCCAATTCTCTGTCTAATTTGCCAATACGCTTTTCGTAGTCGGCTTTGAGGGCGTTGACGCGCTCTTCGTACTGTGCTATCTGCTGGTCGTATTCGGAGATTTTGGTATCATATTCTGAGATCTTCTTGTCATAATTGTCAATTTGATCGTCGTAATTTGCTCTCAGCTCGTTGATCTTTTCGTTAGATGCCTCGCGTTGAGCGTCAAGCCTACGGTTGAGATATCTTTTGTATTTTTTCTCGCCGTTGGCTGCCATGCCAAGATTAAGCCTTAAACCTGCGTTGTACATCACGCTGGTGTTGATGTGGTCTGTGTTTTGGATGTCTTCTTCATTTACGCCTTTTTCCGTGGTGAACAGGGCATTTGCGGTACCAAAGAGAGCCACGTATTTTGACAAAGGTATCTCCACACCTGCACCACCAAATACGAAGGCGGAGCTTTCTGCTGCCGTGCTACCTCTCTTGTCAGTGTACTTATCGCCCACGTTCATGTAACCTCCACCGAGTTGTAAATAGGGATTGATGCCTCTTGGGAAGTTTAATCGGGTGATGATGTTACCACCATAGAGGGCCAGATGCTTGTTGAACGATAATGACAGCTTGTCAGCCTCTTTGTTAGCTTGATAGTAGAATCCCCTGATACCTACGAGCGATGAGAAGTCAAAACCTGCGCTACCTCCTAACAAATAGGTGTCGGTCATGGGCATGTCTTTGTCAAAATTGATGTAAGCCATGGCTGGCTCTACAACGAACTTCAAACCTTTGAAGCCACTGGAGAATAGGTTACGGTATTCGCGACTGATGGCGTCACTGCTATTGTCGGTGGTTCCGCCCAAATAAAAATCGAGTGTTGCACCTGCTGTCCAATTGTATAGATGATTTCCGCCATCGGCCTTGTTGTATTCGGGTCGCATGAGATAGCTTCCATTGCTGGCGTTGAACATGGTGTTCTTGGCCTCAAGAGCGAGCACTGTGCGACTGCTCAGGTTGAACTTGGCTCCCACGCCAAGTGCCACGAAGAGCTGTTCGTCTTTCATGGGTACGTCTGTCATCAAGACATCGCCCTTGTAGCTGTTATACTTCATGGTTTGCACACCGGCTCCTGCTGTGAGATATGGCGTAAAGAAAGCGTTTTTCCACAAGTTGAGTTTCAATTCTCCGCCATATTTTGTCAAGTCTAATTTGGTGTCTTTGATATTGGCAGGCCATAACTTGTCTGTGCGCCAGTTTTCCAAGCGCACTTTGGCGTTGGCATCGTTGCCACGCAAATAGAATGCCCGCAACTCAAAGAGTGGGCCGAATCCGAATCCAATCTTACCACCGTATAGCGGCATGTTGTCAATGGAAAGATCCTCGTCCCACCAAATGTACTCTGCAGCGGGAGACACGATGAAAGATACATCATTGACTTGTGCCGCTGATTTGAGGCTTCCCAACAGCAGCATTCCTGCTAAAGAAAGTGTTTTCGTAATGTTTTTTTTCATTGCTGAACGTTTTATATTAATTTAATTAATAAAATGTAAATGAAAGCATATTCATATAACGCATGTGTATGGTTTATGCTTAGGGTAAATAGCAAACAACTTTGCCGCCGAACTTAAAACCTATTGAGCGCTTTTTCATTAATACTTTACAAAGGTAATAAAAAATATGTAAACTTTACAAGCTATTTTGTTAAATTTTAGATGGTTTGCTATTTAGTTTGGAATTATTATTTACTTTCAACATTCCACCAGCCAACTTGAGGGAAACGTCGTATTGTAGTTGAGCGAATGATATTGGAATAATTAGCCTTGACAGACTTTGGTTTTGTTTTAGAAAGTAAAAAATGTTAAGTGACGGGAAAAATAACGAGGCAGATGAATGATTTTACATTTTGAAGCGAATAGAAACCCGAAGAAGACAAGGCGTTATTCTTGTTTCTTCTAAACGATGGAATTTTTAAAAATTACCCTATAACCAATAAGTGTTAAAGGGCAGATGTTGAAATTTTCTTTATGAAAGAATTTCAGGACATGTACTAAGGATATAAGGTGTTGATGGGTTACAACAAACCGTGTTTCTTGTAACGTTATAAACCTCGGGCTTTCCAGACGGTATCTTTAGCAGCGTTGATTTCTTGAAATTTCTTGACTGCGGCCTTGCGAACGTCTTCACCGAGGTTGGCAACCTTGTCTGGATGATGTTGCAATGCCAATTTGCGATAAGCTCGTTTTACCACCTCGTTAGATGCGTTGGGCGACACGCCTAAGACTTTGTAGGCTGCGTCAAGACTTGTGCTAGCATCTTGGAGGTTCAACATGGATTTGAGGTCGGCTTCTGAGAGGCCTAATTGGATAGCACATTCTTTTAAGGCGTGGATTTCGACATTGACAACGACACCATCGGCCTGTGCCAAAAGCACGAGGAAATTGAGGAGTTGAAGTCGCTGTTCATAAGACATGTACATCCTGATTTGTTGGCAACTGCTCATCACAATGTTCCGATATTCGACAGCTCCAAGTATTTTTTGCTGCTCAAAAAGTTTTAGAATGATTTGTTCGCCCTCGGTGGCACCTGTCTCGCCAAAGTTGGTGCGCAGCCATCGACGTACAAGATTCATCTCGGAGTGCATTACTTTGTTATCGGCTCTGATAATGTAAGAGGCCAAGACGAGCAGCGAAAACAAAAAGTCGTTGCGCTGCTGGCCATACGGATTAGTTTGCCATCTCGTGTCATCTTGATAATTGGAGCCGCTATAATGTGTATCTCCGTTACCGAAGGAAAAGTCGGTATCTTCGTCATTTGTGTCAAAGAGAGAGCCTAACACGTACCCCGCTAAGGCACCAAGGGGGCTACCGGTGACTATAAAACCTAACACGCCACCTATCCATCTGCCAATTTTGGCCATAACTATGTTCCCTTTCTTATGTTGTGACCATGCGAATTTCAAATGAAGTCATCATGTTGCTCCGATGCAATCGATGTATGTGTCTTGAGCGCAACGTTGTCACGAGTAATATTTGTTTAAAAGAACGACGTGGTTTTTGCCCGAGCCCCTCGTCGTTTGTTTAATGCAAATTTAATAAAATATTCTCTTACTTATCCATTGTTAGCTGAAAAAATGCTATCTTTGCAGCAAATAATTAATTAATCAGACAATAGAAATGAATATCGCTTTCGTATTTGTGGCATTTCTTGTCATGGCCGCAGTGTTGTGGGGAATTGGAGAAATGAACTACAAAAACTTCCATTATGAAGAAGATAAACCTCACCACCCAGACCCAACAGCGCACCAAGATGGCGAGTATGTGGAAAAAAGTTTGCGTGACATCTTGCGCGATAATAGCACAAGAGGTTACGATGCTGTAGGCTGAAAATATTTATATAATAGGGAAATCCTTGGCACAATCTCAATAATGCCAAGAATGATATAAACATACGGGCACGATATATCTTCAATGTAGTGATATGTCGTGCTCGTGTGTTGTGTTTCTTGAGTGACAGATAAAGGTGTTTTGTCAAATTTCTTCGTACTTGGGGATATGGTCCATAAACATGTATCTGTTGTTGTCATAATCCATTTTGCAACAGTAGTGACGCATGCCATTTGATACAATCAAATAATCTGCATGAAGCATGAGATTGTATGCGGAAATTTGATCAAAGACTTTTTGAGTGATAGCGATATTGGGGGCTTTGTACTCTATGATCATACGGGGTTTTAATTCGGTGTCGAATAGTACGCTGTCAGCACGCAATTGCTTTTGCCCTACTTGCAAACGCATCTCATTAGCAAGTAAGGTGGCGGGATAGTTGAGACTCTCTATAAGATAATGTATGAAATTTTGGCGTACCCATTCTTCGGGCGTTAGGGCTACATAGCGTCTTCGCAGAATGTCAAATACGCGCGGATGCTCCCGCGTGCCTTGTAATTTTATGTTGAAAGAAGGCAGATTTAATGGAATCATTTTATTATCTTTGCATGAGTTTTTGATAGTGCAAAGATAATAAATCGCATGAAGATACTTTAAAAAATAGTGATAAACTATGCCTGAAAAGAAAACAACGCAATCTTTTGACGCGATCATGCGTGAGTTGAAAGCTGGTCATTTTTTGCCAGTTTATGTCCTGATGGGTGACGAATCTTATTACATAGATCAGATAAGCGACTACATACAAAATCATGTTTTGAAACCAGACCAGCAAGCTTTCGATCAAATTGTTGTTTATGGCCTGGACACAAACGCGGCTCAATTGACAGACTTGGCTATGCAATATCCCATGACAGCTCCGGTGCGCGTGATTATTGTGAAAGAGGCGCAAGGTATGAAGTCGATTGAGAAGTTGGAAAAATATGTCAAAAACCCACAACCGAAAACCATACTTGTCATTTGTTACAAGAATGGAACCATCAACCGTCGTACCAAGTTTATGTCTGGAGTTGAAAAGGTAGGATTGGTTTTTGAAAGCAAAAAACTTAGAGAATGGCAGCTCCCAGGATATGTGCAATCGTTTCTTTCAAAACGAAAAGTTGCTATAGACGAAAAAAGTGCTAACATGATAGCCGAGAGTATTGGGGCAGATCTTAGTCGATTGCATTCAGAGTTGGATAAGCTGTTAATTTCATTGCCGGAGGATAATCGTTGTGTGTCGCCAGAAATGGTGGAACGAAATATTGGAGTGAGCAAAGATTTTAATGCTTTTGAGTTGCGAAGTGCCATTGTAAACAAAGACGTTTTCAAAGCAAATCAAATTATCAAATATTTTGACAATAATCCCAAAGCTGGCTCTGTTTATTCGTTTTTGCCTTTGCTCTTTAATTTCTTTCAAAACCTGATGCTTGCCTATTATGCACCTAATAGGGTAGACAAACAGAGTGTAGCTAATTATATAGAATTGAAAAGCCTTTGGGGTGTCACAGACTATATGACTGGTATGAGAAATTACTCTGGTAGGAAAACATTGCAAATCTTGGACAAGATAAGAGAAACTGATACTAAAAGTAAGGGCTTAGATAATCCAAACACCTCTACAGGAGACTTAATGAAAGAGCTTATTTTCTATATTTTGCACTAAAAACATCTTTCAAACTGACTCTTTTCTTCTATAATGAGCGTTTCTTTGGTGCTCTTTTTTAGACTTAACTCGTATGGAATAGGGTAGTTACGCCATTTTAATAGCCTCAAAAATCGCATATTTTAAACGACATTACCACTTGCCGGTAAATACGCAAAAAATGAGCATGTTTTGCAAAAACGCCCTCAAATAATTCGATTTTAATACTTTACAACATTTGACTTTCTTAATTTATATAGTCAAATCCAAAAAAAGAAAAAGCATTAATTTATATATATAAATATAAATCATAAATCCCTTTTTGTATTTAAATTTATATATTAAAATATGCAAACGCAAATTTGTAAGTTTGAAAACATGAATAACTTTTTATAGAAAGGTATCTTGTTTCCTTATTACATTTAAAATCAGCAGTTTATAAGTTTTCAATCAAGTATTAATATATATAATTGGGTTAGAAATCATCAGTTGTACGAGTATTTATAGCTTAAGAGTAAAAAATAAGTATGATATTAGTAATCTAACTAATCACTTGCATTTATTGAATATAGTGTTACTTGATGCTCGTTTTTTGATTTAAATTTGAATTTACAAATCCGAACGTATATATAGCACAGTTTTAAATTTGAAATCTAAAATTTTGGACATCTGTATGCAAATTCAAATATATAAATTTTAAAACTTTTTGTTTGGATATTAAAATTTTAATATTTAACTTTGTGAACTATAAGAAATAAGATTTTAATCCATTATTTTCTTTGTCGACATAATAAATTAGGTATATGAAAGATCGAATTAGAGAGGTTATGGAAAGTCTCCAAATGTCTCAAAAAGATTTTGCACAGTTCACCGGAATATCAGAAGGGTCGTTAAGTGGAATTTTTAATGACCGTACGAGACCAACAGTACAGATGATAGAGTCTATTCATGATCGTCTTCCAAATATTTCCGTTGAATGGTTGCTTTTTGGTATGGGTTCTATGTATAAAAAAAACGACGATAATGACACTCCGTCCTTAGAACCTAACGTTGTTGATCATTCTGTTGTTTCGACTTCTCATTCTGTTCAGCAGGCACCAAGTCTTTTTGAAAGTCAACAACGAACAAGTAATAATTCCGCACCCCAGCAGTCGTGTAGTGAAGAAAAAACTGTTATCAAATATATTGACAAACCTGAGCGGAAAATAACAGAAATAAGGATATTCTATGATGATCAGACGTGGGAGACGTTTGAACCCAAGCGATAATTTTTCTTATTATCATTAAATCATCACCAGAAAAATGTCTAACTTTGTAAAGAAATAGGCTTTGCTGTGGGCTTCAAGTTATGCTTGATAGCTTTTGGTTTGCGCTATTTTGATGTGAAACATTGCTTCAAATATAGTTGTGTATGAGTAAATATTGTCGCGATTTGCGTGTCAATTCAGTGCGTAAATTAAGTGATAAGCATGTGTTGCTTAAGCTAACGCATGATAATCCGCTACCCCAAATGTGCCCGGGACAATTTGTTGAAGTCCGTGTTGATAATTCTCCTAATACGTTTCTTCGCAGACCTATATCTGTAAATGATGTGGATGTCTCTAAAAACGAGCTGTGGTTGCTTGTTGCTGCCGTGGGTGAAGGCACTCGAAGGTTGTGTCAATTACAAGAAGGTGATAGTTTGAATTGCCTATTTCCATTGGGCAATTGTTTTACAAGTGCCGAACAATTACGGAATAAAAGAGTGCTCTTGATTGGGGGAGGGGTAGGTGTTGCACCTCTTTTATACCAAGGACGAAAATTGGCAGAGTTAGGTAACAAACCGTCATTTCTTTTAGGAGCCCGTTCAGAGAAAGATCTTTTAGAACTTGAATATTTTGAAAAGTTGGGCAGCGTGTATATCACTACGGAAGTTTTTTCAAAAGGAGAAAAGGGTTTTGTGACGGATCATAGCATATTGAGGGATGCTTATTTTGATTTTATCCAAACATGTGGGCCAAAGCCAATGATGATGTCGGTTGCTCGTTATGCTATGGCACATCATATAGAATGTGAGGCTTCTTTAGAAAACTTGATGGCGTGCGGCCTTGGAGCATGTCTTTGTTGTGTAGAAAAGACGGTGTCAGGAAATAGATGTGTGTGCACCGATGGGCCTGTTTTTAATATTGAAAGACTATTATGGTAGATTTAAATGTAAAAATAAATCATCTACAACTGAGCAACCCAGTAATGACGGCCAGCGGCACTTTTGGTTATGGGTTGGAGTATCAAGATCTTGTTCCATTGCACGCAATTGGGGGCATTATTGTCAAGGGCACTACGCTTGAGCCACGCGAAGGAAACGATTATCCTCGCATGGCAGAGACGGCTTCGGGCATGTTGAACTGTGTGGGTTTACAGAATAAAGGTGTGGATTATTTTTGTGAGCAAATCTATCCTAAGATAAAAAGTATCCAAACGGCAGTCATTGTCAACGTTAGTGGCAATTCGCCCGAGACCTATGCGGCTTGTGCTGCAAAAATAGATGCCTTGGAGCGTATTCCTGCCATAGAGCTTAATATATCGTGTCCCAATGTCAAGGAGGGTGGAATGGCTTTTGGCGTAACTTGTAGTGGTGCTGCCGCTGTTGTAAAGGCTGTACGTAAGGTCTATCACAAGACGCTTATAGTGAAACTTTCGCCCAATGTCACTAATATCGCAGATATAGCAAGAGCTTGCGAAGCAGAAGGGGCAGACTCTGTTTCGCTTATCAATACGCTCATGGGAATGGCTATAGACATAGAGCATCGCCGCCCTAAACTTAGCATTCGCACTGGTGGCTTGAGTGGGCCAGCTGTCAAACCGGTAGCCGTTCGCATGGTATGGGATGTGGCTCATGCCGTTAAAATACCAGTGATAGGACTTGGTGGAATTATGAATGCAGCCGACGCCATTGAGTTTATGATGGCCGGAGCTACCGCCATTCAAATAGGAACGGCTAATTTTGTTGATCCCATGATTACCATGAAGGTTAAAGAAGGCATTGCTGAGTGGCTTGAAAATCATGGCTGTAAGCATGTATCTGAAATTATAGGCGTAGTCTAATCGTTCACGTATCTCTCTTTTTCCTATTGAGATCAGACGGCATCGTTAGTGGAGTTTGTGCGCATTTAGAATATTTTCTGTAGATATTTGGCTAATTTCGGGCTCAGCTGATATTTGATGGGGGAGCTAAAGGCTCAGTAGGCATTTACTTTTGGGGAGATACCGCAGGTCCCTACGATTGTGGTAACCATGTATAAGCGCAAACAGGATTAAAAACAGGAAGATATGATGTAGGCATAAAAAGTTCATACGTGTAAATTTCTACCGCACTCAGACGCTTCTTGAATCCGGTGAAGTTGTCTTCATTTATTCTTTGCTCCCCATTCTTCACCCTTCACTCCTTAGTCTTCATTTTATAAAATATAATTACTGTTTTTTGATCATTATTTTCGAGTCATCCAGAGCAAAAAGGGCTATCTTTTTTTGTCAAAACCAAGTCGAGCATTACCAAAAATCATAAGAGTGCTGCGATTGGTGCTTTCTCATAGCATGATTAGGCCTTATTGGCAGCGCGGAAGAGCCTCAATCACGCTGCGATTACAACCTTATCATCATGCCATTTGATACTCAACCGCAGACCACAAAATAGGAGAATAAAGGCTGTTTTTAAAAAGACGCTGAATGTCAGTCATTTACAAACTATCGCATATTTCGCGTATTTCGGACGAAGGCAAACTTATTTTTAAATAAGCGAATTTGAGAGGGTTATTTGTTCAAATAATTGACTATTTCCAATTTTTCAAAAACCGCGTTCGGAATAAGCAGTTTTTAAAGAGAAAAAACGAAAATGCGCAAACATTCTGTCGCCATCTCGAAGCGTACACACGCCCCATTCGCCCACCTATGTTGTACATGGTGAGCGTCTCTTCAAAAAACCATACGGGCATTTATTGTACCAATGGGTTAATCTCAATAGCAAAATGAAACTCCATACTTTTTCTACTGAGCCTAATTTCGAGAATGAAAACAAGTCAAGCGTTTAGTAGAATAAAAAGTGGGGACTGCCATAAGTCAGTCCCCAACCAACACAAAAACTAAACTAGACTTAACTAATTGAATTGGGGTTTTCACAAATCCCTCATCATATTTTGCCGCAAATATACGATATATTTTTGTTTTTTCGTATGTTTTGGCAATAAATTGCATAATATTTTATAAATAGCTTATATACGGGTTGTCTTGTTGAGCAGATAATAATCAATCATCACCATAGCTGCCATCGCTTCTACGATGGGTACGGCCCTTGGCAAAACGCATGGGTCGTGTCGGCCTTTTGCGATAAGTGTGGTGGTGTTGCCATCTGTGTCTACGGTGTCTTGTTCTTGTAAAATGGTTGCTACGGGTTTGAAGGCAACCCTGAAAAAGATATCCTGTCCATTGCTTATGCCTCCTTGAACTCCACCGCTATGGTTGGTGGTAGTTTCAATTTTGCCGTCTTGTATGGTGAAAGCGTCATTCTGTTCACTCCCAAGGGCTTCCACACCGCCAAAACCTTCGCCATATTCAAAACCTTTCACGGCATTGATCCCCAACATGGCAGCGCCGAGTTGGGCATGTAGCTTTCCAAATTCTGGCTCGCCCAGCCCAATGGGTGTGCCCTTAATGACGCAGGCTATGACTCCTCCTATGGTGTCGCCAGCTTCTTTTACATGTAAAATAAGGTTTTCCATGAGCTGAGCCTTCTCTGCGTCTGGGCAGCACACAGCGTTGTTTTCGGCTTGTTTTAAGTCATACAAATGATAGTCTTTTTCTAATTTGATATGACCCACCTGAGTCGTATAAGCCTGTATGGAAATGCCTATTTGTCGCAATGCCATCTTTGCCAACGCACCCGCTACTACTCTGCTGATGGTGATGCGTGCTGATGTGCGTCCGCCTCCGCGATGATCCCTTAAGCCATATTTCTCATAATAGGTATAGTCTGCATGCGATGGCCTGAACAGGTGACGCATGTTGTCGTAGTCTTTCGAGTGCTGGTCTTTGTTGTAAACCACAAATCCAATTGGCGCTCCTGTCGTTTTTCCCTCAAAGACACCGCTCAGCAGTTCCACTTGATCCTCTTCGTTGCGCGACGTGGTTATTTTGCTTTGGCCCGGTTTGCGTCGGTTCAATTCCTGCTGTATGAAAGCAGTGTCAATCTTTATGCCAGCGGGCATGCCATCAACGATGCCGCCAACAGCCTTACCATGACTCTCGCCAAAAGTGGTTAGTGTGAAGACGTTGCCAAAAGTATTGCTCATTTATTTGTTTCCGATGTTGAAGTCCGATAGAAGTTCATGTCTAAGGGGAATATGCCCCTGTCTTTTTTTCTTCAAAAATACATTGCCGTGATTGCAATGCGACATAGTTGCCAATGTGTGGTTTCCCCCAAAGCAATCGCGCTAACGAAGTTCAAGTCTGGGTTTTCGTTCGTTATTCTCAGCGGCGATGTCTACAACGGCATTCGCCTTGATGTTTGCTGTTATTATCTTCGCAGCTGCAATTGCAGTTGCAATGATTGCCCACACAATCGTATTCCTCTATGATATTGTTTACATCCTTATTGGATGCTTCTCTGTTTTCGATAACACCCCCATGAAAATTGAGCACTCGGCCTGCCAGCGGATGGTTTAGGTTTACTATCACAGAGTTGTCCCTCACTTCCATGACAATCCCTTTTAGGTAGTTGCCATCTTCATCCCGAAGAGGTATGACGGCGTCTTCATATACGTTTTCGCTATCAAACGCACCGTCCACCACGAAAGTTTCTTTTTCAATCTCCACCACCTTCTCGTCGCTATATTCCCCATAAGCCTGTTCCGGCCGTAAGGTAATGTCAAACTCATGGCCTGCTTCAATTTCAGAAATTTGTCTTTCAAATTCGTCCAAAAGTTCTCCTATACCCAATATGCAGTGGTATGGGTATTCTTTAGAAAACTCCTCGATAAGTTCATTTTGCCCATCTGTCACGTCACAGAGTCGGTAATATATGCTAATATACTTTTCCATCATTTTGCAAATGCTCGTTTATTATTTTGGTTTACAAAGATAGAGTATTTTTTACAAATTCCTTATAATATCGTCATTTTTGTTTTTAAAAAATCCAAACCATATTAGTTGGCACTCATGCTTGACGTGTTACAACAAAATTTTGGTGTCGCATACAATACACGATATGCTTTGCTTTGTTTGACACTTTATTTTCTATTTGCAATATAAATCAGTGAATTTCGCGGGAATTATATGTTTAATGACAGTTCATTTATAAAGGTATAATGTACAAGATGGATTTATAAACAAAGTAAGAGAAATGAAAAAGATGGTATCTTCATTTACTATACTGCTCTCAATGACCATGACATTTTCTACAAGATCGGGGCAAACATGCAAAAAGCTCCAGAGATTAATGTGTATGCTATGGAGCATAACAATGATATGACCGTTAACGATGACAAATTGGCCTGTATGTATTTACCGGCAATCTTGCTTGCCAGCAAACTGCAGATGGATTTACTGGTCCCCCTCGCCATCTTGCAGGCGATCCCCAAGATTGATTCGTACTTGCAAAAGCGGCATGTTTTTTTTCAGAAATTATTCATCAAATGTAGGTATTTACGCAAAATCCTAATTTTTAGGTATTGTGGCATATTCGAAAACCAATTATCTTTGCAACAGTAAAAATAAAACGACATATAAATTTCAAACGAAATGAGCAAAACGATTGTAGTATACGGTTCGTCAACCGGAACTTGTGAGAGCATCGCACAGACTATCGCCAGCAAACTTGGCGCAGAGGTAATAGCTGTTTCTGACCTTACCGCCGAGCAGCTTGCCGAGGCAGACAATATTCTTCTTGGCAGTTCCACATGGGGCGCAGGAGAGTTGCAAGACGATTGGTATGATGGTATAGAGATAGTTAAAAAGGCCGACTTGTCAGGTAAGAAGGTGGCCGTGTTTGGCTGTGGAGACTCCGCCTCATATTCTGACACCTTTTGCAGTGCCATGAAAGAACTCTATGACGCAGCCCAAGAGGCAGGTGCCACACTCGTTGGTGCGGTGTCGACAGATGGCTATGAGTTTGACGATTCTGACGCTGTGGTGGATGGCCATTTCGTGGGGTTGGCTCTTGACGATGTCAATGAGGATAGCAAAACCGAAGAACGCATAGACGCTTGGATACCGACGCTCGGTTTCTAAACACGTCAAAGTCACGAGAAAGCCCCTTGTAGTAATTTTTATAGTTTAATGTTTAAAATTTTAATGACATGACTGATGTCCCCATAGAGATGAAGGTTCTTATGAACCACATTTATGAATATCAGAAAGGCGTTCGGCAGATGGTTCTCTACACTTTCAACCGCCGTTATGCCGCATATGCCATCAAGCGATTAGAGTATCGGGGCATCAATTATGTCATGCATCCTGCCGGAGCCGACACCGTCAACCTTTTTTTTGGTAGCAAGGAGTGCTTGGATGCCATTCGGTTGGTTGTTAATAAATCGTTGAGTGACCTGACACCCGAGGAGGATTTTATGTTAGGCACGCTCTTAGGTTATGACATCCGCATGCAGTGTGAGCGCTATTGTCAGCGCAAGACAAAGATGGGCAGATGTTCGGGATGCTAAAACAACACATAAATAGATTTTAATCAATTCATCATTAGCCATAAATTTCATCTTGTGTAATTGTAAAAATAGAAATTCATAATGTTTTTGTATAATATGTTTAAGCCTCGCTGTGAAGCGCGGCTTTTATGTCTTTATAAGGTTTGTTTCAAATGGGTTGCAGCTTAATAATTTTTGGTTCAAAAAAAATGGCAAGATCACGTTCCGCCGTCTCATCCGCACGTGTTTCATTGATGTGCTTTGACCATCAATCTGTATCCGCATGCCTCATACCACGGAGTCATCGTCAGGGTAGATGACTCTTCAGTAGGTCTTTATATACACCGATAATTTCAAATTTTTTCTCAAATATAGCATTATTAATCAAAATTAATGCTTACCTTTGTTGTATAAGTATCAATGACGGAAGCTTTTCCGCCAATAACTATAAAAAAATAGCCTACGACATGAAATTAGCAGAAGCCTTGGCTATCCGCAAGGATACCCAAAAGAAAATAGAGCAGCTTGGCACACGTTTGGAGAACAATGTGAAAGTGCAGGAGGGCAACGAGCCGGCCGAAGATCCCAGCGAATTGATGAGCCAACTGGATGCTTGCCTTGACAGGTTGCAGAAGCTCATATTCCTCATCAACAAGACCAACATGCACACTCTGGTGGAGGGTAAAACCCTCACGGAGCTTATGGCCGAGAAAGACGCGCTCAAACTGCGTGTTTCTATTTTGCACAATGTGTTTAAACAGGCTACCGAGTCATTGGAACGTTACAGCAGGTCGGAAATTAAATATGTCAACACGGTAGATGTCAGAGCTGTTGGTAAGCAGATAGACACATATTCCAAGCAGCTTCGCGAACTTGAAATCAAGATACAGGCAGCCAATTTTTCTACGGAGTTGGCAGACTGACACAGTTTTTACAGGTATAGTCTCGTTTGTGATAGGTGTGAGCTAAAAAACTCTTAGGTAGTCAGATAGGGGCACTGACGGCGTTCGATCCGCCATTCTTGCATGTAGCATTGCCCAGCATGATTACCGCATATTGCATTTAGCATCATTCATTTAGCACTACCATTAGCTGACTATTACAGACTGACGAGGGTGGGACGAGGGACAAACAGCAAATCCTAACAGGTTGAACTTGTTAGGATTTGCTGTTTATTAACCATTAATGGGTAGTCTGTGCTATTTCTTTATTAAGTTCCATGCCCACAAGAGAATGGCGGCACCTACGACAGCGGTTCCTAAAGAACCCCAGAAGCCACCGCCCCAATCTACTCCTATCCATGAAAGCACATTACCACCAATAAATCCTCCGACAATACCGATAATGATGTTCCATATACAACCGTCTTTGCCTTTTGGGGCGATAAAGCCCACTAACCATCCTGCTAATGCTCCAATGATGATAGAGCCAATAAAACCATTCATAATCTTAAGTTTTTTAAAAAAATATTTATGGTGGTTCTTATAAATTGCCACCGTTTCAATTGATGTAAATGTAATGGTTGGCAGCATGTCTTCTTCTTGTTTTTTTGCCTCGCAAGGCATATACTCACAAGACTATTTAATACATCCTGTTCCTTTCTTGGCCTGCGCATTGTGACTTCGAGGTGAAATCGAGGCATCTCAAGGCTATTTTGTGCTGCTTACCTTTAATTTGATGCAATTTAGTAAAAAAATACGAAATTTACAAGTTTGAGGGTTAATATATATAATATTTTAACGTTGGCCGTGTGTTCGACTTTTCTTTTCGGTAGCTTGATCAAGTTTCCAGCTCATTTTTCTTATTGCTATATATTAAAACGCAAAAGTGCTTACTTGGCTTGCATGAGGCCTAATAAGATTAGTATGACAGACATTCTCTTTCAAGAAGCAAGTTTCATTTAATCGAAAATGGATCGTTTTAGTTTGTCTTTTGAGAGGATGCTTATAGACATAGTGCCTGTCATTGTTCACAGTATTCATTGCCCGTGCTGGGCGGCAACGATTTTGACGCTGTGTGCGTCAGTGTGGCTCAAAGGTCACAAACCCCACGAGACAGCGGAGCCGAAAGCCTTTTCCACTCTGTCCTCAATGGCATCGGTAAGATTGCAAAAGAAGTCAATGCCCGTGCGTTTTTCCAACTCGTCGATACTGATAGCGTATTGCGCCATGTGCTGACCGCTATCGTGGGCATTGGTTATCTGGTCGGTCCAGATACCTATGGCGTTGTATCTGCCGTTGTTCAGGCGGAGCAGGGCCATGAAGAAGTAGCGTGGCATGATGAGACCATTGCCCAATCTGCTATACACTTTGTTGTAACCGCCGTACTTACCTTCGTCTATGGTGCCGCCCTTGCATACATAAAGGGTGTCGCAAGTGGATGCGATGATACGCACTTTCTTCTCCAATTTGGCCCATAAACCAGTGTTGAAAACATTGAATTGGGGTTGCATGTTGGTGAGAAAAAATGTCTGATAGTTCATGTCGAACGACGATAGGCGGTCGGCCGAGGGGCAGATATGTCCATGATCGAGTTTTTTACCGTTGTACCAATATGGGTCTTCTGCCCATTGCATGGATAGGGGGATGAGTGGGTCGCGAGGGTATTGGTTGTCTTCGCTGTAATAACGTGTCACGTTTTGCTGGGCCAACGCGCGGTTCATCACGTAGCAACTCCATCGCTGCGATTTCTTATCAATGTCCCACTCCGTGATATAGTTCACGGTGTTTCCAGACGTTCGGTGCACCAAGATGGTGTCGTTGCCTTGGCGCAAGCGTGGCATTTCCAATCGGGTGTATGCCTTGTTGTAGGTGGGGTTTGCGTTGACGTTGTCGCTCGTGATGGCTGGTTTGTCAGGCTTGTCTGGCCTAACGATGTCTATGTCATCTCCGCAAGCAAAGCAAAGTGGAAGGGCACACAATATGAGGAGAGGCGTGAGTTTCATATAGAAGATGTTATAGGGTAGGGCAAGCAAAAGAAAAAGTGCGACAGAACGCATATGCAACTACGTTCAACCGCACTTTTGTTAAAATCGTTTATACCGTATAGGTATTTCGCCGTGTTACTTCTTGAGCTTACCGTAACGGTTCATGAAGCGGTCTACGCGACCTGCTGTGTCGACGAGCTTCTTCTTACCAGTGTAGAACGGGTGGGAAGTGCTTGAGATTTCGACCTTTACCACGGGGTAAGTTTCGCCTTCAAACTCTACTGTATCTGAAGTCTTGCATGTAGATTTTGAGAGGAACATATCGCCGTTGGACATATCCTTGAATACGACGGGGCGATAGTTTTCGGGATGAATACCTTTTTTCATTGTGTCAATTATTATTTGTGAATATTGTCTATGCTATATTGTTAGCGGGTGCAAAATTACGAAGAATAATGCAACCTGCCAAGCAATTCGCTGACATTTTGCCTATATGGCGCTGATAATTAAGTTTTTTTATTTTGCGTAAGTCACTGTTATGGTTTGCACGCGCAGCTGGACGCCACCTTTGTTCTCAAAGTGTTTGTTGATGTAGGTGGCCTTGTTGCCATCAAAAGTGATGGTCGCGGTCTTGTTGCCAACATAGTTTTGCCCATTGTAAGCGTCGCATGTGAACACTATTTTGGCAATCTTGGCTTTGCAGTCAAACTTGATTATGTTGTTGGCGTATACGCGCACGCCCTTTGTGGCTGGATGGAACACCGGTTTGTTATTCGTGTTTTCACCACCCCCGAACGTGATGGTCGACCCGTCAGAAAGCTGTACGGTGGTCACTTCCGCACCCTTGGCCAGCGTAAGTTTGCCAAGATTGATAGTCGCTGTGGTGGCACCAACGGTCGCTTTAGCGTTCACGGCCGTCACGATGGTACCGTTTATGGTCAGGCCTGTGGGTGTATCGGATGGGTTCTCGCCCGGTGTTTCGCCTGTGTTGTCAAACGAAGTTTTGCCATTGACGGATATGAGTTTGTTGCCTTGGGCCATCTCAGGCGTGTTGCCAAAGTAGTTGAGCAACTTGCCATAGACCACAACCTTGTCGCCTGCTTTCAGTTTGTCTCCTGCCTTAAACTTTTTGCCGTTGAAAGCGTAGCCACGAAACACCTTGAAAGTGACGGCCGATTTGCCGTCATCAGATATGTCGTAGGTGGCATTGCCGTATGTTCCGGTGTCGATAGAAGGGGTCCCGACGATGGTGCCCATTACGTAAACGTCGTTGGATTTGCCATCCTTAGGCAGTGCCTTGGTTAGGGCAAGCGCCTTGGCTACGTTGTAGGGCGACTCTTTGGTGCCCTCTCCGGCTGGGGTAATGGTGGGTGTATCGTCTCCGCCGGTGCCGCCTTTGCCGTTGATGGATATAATCTTGCTTCCGGGTGTGGTTTCGAGCGTGCCGTTAAATATGGTCAACTGGCCGAGCACTACCACCGTGTCGCCCACGTTAATTTCATTTCCAGTGGTAAACTTTTGGCCGTTCAAACCTTTGCCACGATATACCAAGAAAGAGTTTTTGCCCTCTTTCGTGTCGCTGACCGAGTAGATGGCGTTGCCGAATTGCCCCGTGTCTATTTCCTTGATGTTGGTGATGATGCCCTTGAAATACACCTCTTTTTCGGTTTGTTCGCCAGCTTTGATAATCTGTATTACCTTGGCCACGTTGTATGGAGAGGCCAAAGTGCCCTCACCGGTGGGGTCTGTGGGAATGGCGCCGCCATTTTCGTGATAGTCGGTATCGAATGGTGCGGGAACATCCTCGCAACTTGTAAATGCGAGCGTGGCGATGGCCAACGCCAGCATTGAATAGATAAGTTTTTTCATTTCTTATTATTTTTATTATTATTTTACTTCTTCCACATCATCCAATGTGCGAATGATGATTTCCCAAGTGTTGTTAAACCGCTTCATGACACCCGTCACATTCACCTTGCCGGTAGGCAGTGGATAGGCGGCGAATTTGGCGAAGTTGCTGGTGTAAAGCATCACCAACTTGCTGTTGTACTCGTTAAAATAAACCTGTTTCGAGCCCGGGCCACTGCTTGCGTATGCGTAAGTGGCTTTGCCGTCGGCGCTTTTGAAACTCACGTTTTTCAGCGTGACGAGCTTGCCGTCGTACACGTTGCCATACTTGTTGACAGTCATGCTCTTGTCAAACAAGATAGGCTCAACGGTCTTGCCGGTGCCGGTGGCCTTGAAATGCTGTGCCCATACAAAACGATTCATGCGGCTCACGTAAGTCTGCCCACGTGCGTTGGTAAAGGGAGTGCCTATCTCGGCTTGCTTGCCATAGTTGCCCACGTAGAGTCCTTTCAGGTCCACGAGTATTTCCGTGCCAATGGGCAGCTGGCCGTATATGCCGCCTTGCGCTATGGCAATGATGATAGCGCCGGTGCCATCGTCCACGGATATCTCGTTGTAGAGGTTGCCCTGCACATCATTACCAGTCACTACGGCCTTTATTTGCATGTCCTCGGCTACCTGCGTAAAAGAGTTTCCATCACGGTAATCGGTGTTGATATATTCCTTATATTTGGCCTTCAGGTCGGCGATGCTCACAACGTGAGTTTCCTTGATGGCGTTGTTGCCGATACCAGCCTGTTCGGGAGTAAGCTCTGGCTCGTCCCAATTGCTGTTCATGCAGGCCATGTTGACGCTGCATGTCATAGCTATAGCCATGATATATTTTAATGTTTTCATAGTGGTTCTATTAGAATTTGTAAGCGATGTTAAGCATGCCATTTGTGCCAAAGGCATAATATTTCTTGGGGTTTTTAGAGAAGATATACATGCGATTGTTGCCTGACGCACTGTAGTCGGAACGGCTTTGTTCGTATCCTCCGGTCACAATCTTCTGGTTGTTCAGGATATTTGTCACCATGAGATTGATAGAAAGGCTGCCTCGCTTGAGATAAATGCTTCGGCCAATAGAGCCGTCGAGCATCCAGCCTCCATGTCCTTTATCCTGTGGCGATACTTGTCTGCCAATGCGTTCCAATGCGCCTTTGTATCTGTAATAGGGCGAGTAGCTCAGGTAGATGCGGTCATACCAGTTGCCATTGAGGTCGACAAACCATCCGCCTTGATGATAGCTCAGTCCTATCGATGTGGCTGTGAGTGGCGTTCCGCTCTCTCTCATGTTTTTCACCAAGGCCACGTCGTCGTTGTATATGCCCTGTGTCGAGTTCAAGTAGCGCACCTTGGCGTCGCTCGTGTTCTTGGCGTCGCTCATCGTCCCGATAAGTTTCAGGTCGAGCGCCGAAGACAATTTGAACTTCAATCCGGCCTCCACGCCGTAATATTCCTTGGTTAGGTTGCTCAGGGAGTTGTACGAGAAACTGTTGATGTCGTCAAAATAGAAGCATGTCCACTCTGTCACGTGCGATAAATGGTTGTAGTATGCGGTGATGTTGGCATGCAGCCAGCTGGTGCTCAATTGGTAGCCCACTTCGCTTGAGAATATATGCTCGTTGAAAAGGTTACTCACAAAGTCGTTGTTCATCTCCGGAGCGTAGAACGCTGTGTATGCTTCGGGAGCGTGCGATTCATAGCCAAGGCCCAGCGTCAGCGTGTTGCCGCGCCCGAGATTGAAATCTCCGCTGGCCTTGAAGCCGCCCTCGACAAATTTGGCCGTCTTGCTCTTGCCATACGAGTTGTCTGCGAATAGACCGTTACGCATCTTGCCGTCACGCTGCATGGTCTTGCCACCCACGCGGGCGGAGACGTTGTAGTGTACCAAGCCGAAGTCCTCGCTGTAGCTTGTCCAGAATTGCGCCTTGTTGGTGATGATGTGGTAATCGTAAGCGAAGCGGTCGCCTTCCTTGATCGTTGCGTTCGGGTTGTTCAAGTCGTATTGCAACTTGTCCGACCCTGCCGCGTACCTACCCAAGGCGTAGTTGTTGACATTGTGGTAAGAAGAGGCTCCCAGCATGTCTTCCATGGTTTGGTAGTGGTTGATGTTGTTGTGCGCCAAGACGAAGCCATTGTTCCAAACGCTGTTCCTTGTCACGCGAGAGGAGAGCGTTGAGGATAGTGTCACGTTGAGCGCGTCGTTGTGCTTGGCCTGTATGTAGTACATGGCGTCGGTGCCCTGCTTGGCTGCTTGGCGGTTGGCGAATATCAGCTCGTCAAAGTTTATTTGGCGTGCCCTTTCGTTACCCATGAGATAGTCTCGCGTGAAAATGAAATCGTTGTATCCCTGCCTCGAGTTTGCGGCGCCGACCCCCCAAGGGTTGTAACTGTTGGACGGCAGACGCTTGTAATAGTCTGGGTGGGGGTTCTCGGCGTTGTTATAGTTGAGTTTTGAGCTTGAGTACATGCCGTATTTGCCAAATAGCGAGGTGGTCAACCTGTTCTTGTCGTTCATGTCCCAGTCCCATGTCAAGATAGCCGCTGGCGAGAAGTCGTTCACCACACGGCTGTTGCGTTTCTTGCCATTTTGGTAGCCCCAATATGGGTTGTACTGGTAGTTGTTGGCCAGCCAGTACATCTCGTCGGTCGACGCACCTTGCGACGCGCGCTCGGTGGGGTTGCCCCACGTGGACAATGAGATGGAGTGGTGGTCTCCAATGAGTTTCTGGATGCCAAAGAAATAAGACAAGGCGTTGTAGAATGTGCCTGGCACGTAGCCCCTGTTGGCCCACCGATAGGTCACGTTGGCAGAGAAGGCCCAGCCGTCATTGGTCAGTCCGCTATTGTATGTGTACATGCCTCGCAGTGTATAGTTGCGGTTGGCACCCGATAAAGTCATGCGGTGGCCTGTCGGCATGGCAGCCGGCCTGAAGTTGTAGTTGTTTGACCCGCCCATGCCCGACATGGCGAAATTGTTGCTCTCGAAGGGCAACGCCGATTCCATGCCACGCGTTTGCTGGTTTAGTCCTCCAATCAAAGAGTAGCGAAACTGTCCTGATTCCATGTCATTGACGGGTGCCCCATTAATGTAAATCTCGTTGTACTTTTGGTTCAAGGCCCTGTATCTAAATCTCATTGGTGAGAAAAGATAGCCCAGCCCCGAGGCGTAAGCGTTCGAGTTAGAGTTGACAATGGATATGTTTTGCTCCATGTTGTCGTCCTCGCCTAATTGTGCTTCTGTAAAGGTGAATGCCGCCTCGCCAACGCTTGTTGAGTCGGATTGTGCATAAGCCAATGGTGCGCAGCTTAGGGCCATCATGGCCATGATAAGCTTCTTTTGCATAATAAAGAGATTAATATTTGTATTTGTGTTTACAAAATAACGAAATTTATTTTAAATCGGCGCAGCATTTTCGATAAAATTTCGTGAAAGACGGTTCTGTTTCGGATTTTATTACGATATTTGCAACAAATATTATATGTACACGATGAAACACAAAATCATGCTTGTTGCCTTGGCATTAGCAACACTTTTGCCACTGTCAGCACAAAAGAAGTATTCTGTTTACGCTGTGGGGTTCTATAATCAGGAGAACCTTTTTGACACGTGTCACGACGAGGGGAAGAGGGATTTCGACTTTCTCCCCACGGGGTCGTACCGTTGGAACGGCTTGAAATATGGTCACAAGCTCCACAATATGGCCCGTGCGCTGAGCGACATGGGCACAAACGTGCTACCAAACGTGGGCTGTGCCGTTATCGGTCTGGCCGAGGTGGAGAACGCAAGGGTGCTGGCTGACCTCTGCGCCCAGCCGGCGCTCAAGACTCGCGGCTACCAGTTTTGCCATGTTGAGGGTCCCGACAAGCGAGGCATAGACTGCGCCCTGCTCTACAATCCGGCCCTTTTCAAGGTTGAGAACGTTAAGTTGGTATCATACGTGCCCACCGCCAAGCAAGACAGCGGTTTTGCCACACGCGGCTTTCTCACCGTGAGCGGCGAGATGGCAGGCGAGCACGTAGCCTTCATCGTGTGTCACCTACCCAGTCGTTTCAGCGGCTCTTACTATCGCGAGGTAGGCGCCGCGCAGGCCAAGGCTGTCAAAGACTCGTTGCTCCGAGACGACAAGCACTGCAAAGTGTTTGTCATGGGTGACATGAACGATGATCCCACCAACAAAAGTATGTACGAGGTGCTTGGTGGCAAGGAGGAGATTGAGAAAGTGGGACCAGACGACATGTATAACCCTTGGTACAACATCCTCGTCAAACAGGGCACTGGCACGCTGATGTATCAAGGTCGCTGGAACCTGTTTGACCAGATTTTGATGACACCAAACCTGCTCAACCCCAAGGGCTCCAAAGACTACCGCACCCTGAAATACTGGAAAAACGAGATACAGCGCATGCCCTACCTGTTCCAGACCGAGGGTAAATACAAGGGAGCTCCCAAGCGCACCTCGGCCGGGGGCGTATGGCTGGACGGTTTCTCCGACCACCTGCCGGTGTGCGTCTATTTGGTTAAAGAGCAGAAATGATAGCACTCCGCATGCGTGTTTCCGGTGCGTGGAGCGAAAAGGCACGCTTCGCTGACAGCCAGAAAGCACGGACGTTGAAAACCAAAAGTTGATGTCAGAAACTACCGAGATATCCAAATCCGCGTGTGATTTGGTTCAAAAAGAGGAACGGGGTGGCGTGGAAGTCCACCCCTTTGTTCCATTTTTGCCACCCAACGCCAAACTTCTCATGCTTGGCACGTTTCCCCCGGCGCCCAAGCGTTGGTGCATACCGTGGTATTATCCCAACTTCACCAACGACATGTGGCGCATCGTTGGCCTTTGCTTTTTTGGCGACAAGCTGCGCTTCGTGGACGTGGAGCGCAAGACTTACCGACTTGAACCGCTGAAAGCATTTTTACAAAACAAGGGCATAGCCATCTTTGACACCTGCCTGCGCGTGCGCCGCACCAAGGGTACGGCATCGGACAAGGACCTCGAGGTGGTGCGGCAGGCAGACCTCGACGGCATGCTGCGTGCGTTGCCACAATGCCGGGCCGTGGTGGCAGCCGGACAATTGGCCACCCGCATATTTTCCGAGCATTATGGCATCGATGCCAAGGGCATGAGGATGGGCGACCATAGAGACTTCCAGTTTGATGGTCGCGATTTGTCGTTATACCGCCTGCCCAGCTCGTCGAGGGCCTATCCCATGAGGCTGGAGGCCAAGGCTGAGTACTACGCAAAGATGTTTGGCGACATCGGCCTGCTGTAAAGCTCGCAACCTCAACATGCTATAGCATATAAAAACAACAGTCAACAGATACACTATGGACGCAAAAACAGACAATATCACCATCATTGGCATAGCCGGTGGTACCGGCTCGGGCAAGACCACCGTGGTCAACAAGATTGTGGAGGCGTTGCCACCAGACTATGTGGTCGTGGTGCCCTTGGATTCCTATTATAATGACACCACGGGCATGACAGACGAAGAGCGTAAGGCCATCAACTTTGACCACCCTGACGCATTTGATTGGAGGCTTCTCATCAAGCACGTCAATGAGTTGCGCAAGGGGCATCCCGTGGAGCAGCCCACCTACAGCTATCTGCTGAGCAACCGCCTGCCTGAGACCATTCACATAGAGCCCAAGCCCGTTATCATCATTGAGGGCATCATGACCCTTATTGACAAGAAGTTGCGCGACATGATGGACCTCAAGATTTTCGTAGACACAGACCCCGACGAGCGCCTCATTCGCAACATCCAGCGCGACACCATAGACCGTGGCCGCACGGTGTCGATGGTGGTGGAGCGATATCTCAAGGTGCTCAAGCCCATGCATGAGCAGTTTATCGAGCCGACCAAACGCTATGCCGACCTCATCATACCGCAGGGCGGCGAGAACCTTAAAGGCATAGGCATATTGTGCAAATATATTGAGGGGTTGGCCTCGAAGTCAGAGCTTACGGGGGCGATGCAGTAGCCACCTCATTCCGTGACGAGCGGGTCAAACCGTCTCGTCGAGATCGCCTTGCCTTGCGGTGATACGGCTATTCTTAACATGTAATGGCGCGACGTGACGTAAAATTGTGAAAATCAAGGTATGTGCGAAACGTTCAATAGTGCGCTCGATGCGCACATGGACGATAAGACGCCGATGGCCACGCAGCCTCCTCTACTGATAGTGGGCACTGCGTGGCCATCGCGTTGAGCTACGGCGCTCGTTGGAGCGGTAGTGAAAATCAGTTGGTCGGCTTGTTGAGCGTGCCACTTGTGGTCGTAGACCAATCTTGGTTCGGGGCGTTGTGGTCAATGGTTCTTGTGGTGGAGTCGCTGGGTTGATCGTCGTTTCTCCCAGCCCCATCCTTGGATACGTCGGGCGTATCATTGCCCGTGGCTTGAGCACCTGATTCCAAGGCCGTTTGGTCCATAGGTGCGGGGTCGGCTGGCGCAATGTCTTCCACCTCTATGGCGGTGGCCTCTTGGGCCTTGAGCGATCGGTCGTAGGCTTTGACCACCTGCTGAATTTTAATGGTATTGACGAGGTCTATCACGCCGTAAACCATCATGGCCCAGCCTATGATGAACAGGGCAGAGGCCGGAAGAAGGGTGGGTTTGGCGATGATGATAACGCCTGTGACCAACAGCAATATGGGTACCACCCACCATGCCACGCCTATCTTGGCTATGCGTGTGATGGAGGCGAGATTGTAAAACATGTTGATGGCACCAAGAATGAGAATTGCGGCGAGGACGTACATTAGTCCGTTGATAAACGAGTTGGGCGCCAAGGCCAATATTGCACCAAGCACGATGCTGCCAATACCCACAAGGGGGAAATTGGGCTTGCCACCTTGGATGAGTTTCCCCTCAGAGTCGAAAACTTGAGTTTTGTCGCTGTTGCGTTTGTCCGCGAGATAAACGATGCAGCTGATGAGGCCCGACAGGAAGAAAAGTGCGCCTATGGCCACGGTGAGCCATGTCATTGTCTGCTCACGATATTTCACAAGCAGTGCGCCGACGATGATGGAACAGATGGCACGGAATATGCCGCTTTGGAGTAATTTCATTGTTAGAAAATTTAGTTGGGGATATCTATAGGTATTCTTTTGCAAATTTATATTATTTTTTTGAATATACAAGGCATCGTCACATATAATTTGTAATTTTACGGCTCGTGAGCCGAAAACACGTTGATAAACGGTGGTGCACGCTATACGCTTATTTTTTAACACCTATCTAAAAAACGCGCGATGGTAAAATTATTGTTGGTAAGGCACGGTGAGACTGTGGAGAACAAGGCCCAGATTATGCAGGGGCAGACAGACGGGCGGCTCAGCGACGAGGGAATCGAGCAGGCCAGGGCGTTGAGAGACGCACTGAGCCATGAGCGCATAGACGTGTTTGTGGCGAGCGACTTGCGCAGAGCGGTGCATACTTGCGAGATTGTCGCCGAACCACACGGCAAGGCTGTGGTCACCACGCCATTGCTTAGGGAGCGTGATTGGGGAGGGTTCACCGGCAGGTATATCCCCGATCTGCGAGATGCGGAATGGCCGCCAGACATTGAGAGTTTGGAGCGCATGAGGGGTAGGGCACGCGATTTTATGTCGTGGCTCAAGGAGACCTACCCCGGGCGCACGGTGCTGGCCGTGGGGCATGGCATCATCAACAAGGCCATTCAGAGTGTCTACTTTGACAAACCCATGGGAGAGATACGCAAGATGGGCAATGCTGAGGTGCGCGTGCTCATGCTGTGAGATTTGGTGCAATCGGTGCTGGCCGTGGGAATACGGCGTTGAAAAAATACGACAAAAGCCATCGTGTGCTTGGCGTATTTGCAAATGGACTGCCGGCTGGGCGCAAATACGCGCTGTATTTGAGTTTTTTGTAATTGGTTGTATTATAGAATGTTGTGCATTTTTCAAGCCGGTGTTGTCTCGAAAGTTTTTTGATAGGCTTGCCATTAGCCATTATTCGAGATGCGAATAAGGCCTAAAGGCAAGCTGAATGGGTTGCAATCAGCTCGTGTTTAGATAGTTTTGGCAGTGCGAATGGTGCTTCAAGGCAGAGCCGACACCGTGAACGCGGTGGCAAAACGAATGCAATGTATGCCGTGATGGATTTAGGAGCGTGCTAAAACTAAGTGTTTGGAAGTGCTGTTTTTTGTGATGTTTTATTGACAAACAACACGGTGGAACAAGGTGGGCACCTACTAAAAATGGCCGCGCGTGGAGACTATGCACGACCAATGATTATAGGCACGCATGCCTGGAATTGTTTGTCGATATTATCTGCCACGACCAAAGTGACCACCCGTGGACTGGCTGTTAGAGCTGCCGCCGTTGCCACCGCCAAAAGAGCGAGCTGGCGCGTTAGGCTGACGGATGGAAGGACGGTTGCCAAATGATTGCGAGCCATTGCTGTTACGAGGTGTGAACGTGCGTCGTGGGGCTGTGAATTGAGGCGCTTCTCTGCCAAACAATGGGTTAGAATTGGGGCGAGTGACAGTGGAGCGGGTACTGCTCTGTCGGCCATGTCCAAACGAACGTGGACTTCCCTCAAAGGAGCCATGACCAAACGAACGTGGACTTCCGTAGCGCTGATCATCTGAACGACCGCCGAAACCAAACGAGCGTGAACTGGACCCCATGCGACGATTGCCACCGCCAAATGAGCGTGTATCTCCGTCAAATCGACGATCGCCGTTGCCAAACGACCTGTTGCTATAGCCAAAACGACCGTTGCCATTGCCAAAGGAACGTGTGTCGGCATCTATGCGACGGGTGCCATTGCCAAAAGACCGATTGCCATTAGACGAGAATCGGGTGCCACGGCCAAAATCGCCCCGATCAAAGCCGTCGCGCATGCCTACTCGAGCCGCGCCATTGGAGTACCTGCCACCAAAACTACGGCCACGATACCAACTGCGCCCACCATTGCTATGCCAACTGTGGTAGCCATTATAGGTTACATAAAAGCGTGGCCTTCCAAAATAAAAATAGTCGCGATGTGGATAGCGCGCGTATACACCGAAATGCCAGTAGCCTGCATTCCAATAGAGTGGGCGATAAAAATAGGTCGCGTTGACATAGGTGCGGTACTGCCAATCGAGCAGGATATAGCTTAAGTCGAGATTACGGCGTGTCCAATATGCGCCATAAAGGTCTGTATAATCTTCTATGCCCATAAGATAGTCTAAATTTATCTCGTAAGCGGCCTCATACTGGTCTTCGGTCAAATTGAGCTCGTAAGCCATTTTATCGGTGAGAAACAAGGCCTGCTCGCGGGCCTGCTCATAGCTCATAGCCGATGCTTGGATGGTGATGGCGATCAATGCTACAAATGCTAATGCTAATTTTTTCATATCCTTGATAATTTGTGGTTCAACAGCTTCAAGGAGCGTTTCTCCCTGCTATATATTGCAAAGATAACCATATCGTGACAGGGTGGGAAAGGTTTTTCCCTATGTAGGTGGGGGAAAATCCCTAAAAAAGCATTATCTTTGCAATGTAAGGTTACGTTAGGCTATGTGGGACGGATGCCCACGTGGTACTATATAAAATAATCGTTGGATTTATAACATTGAAGAATGAACCGTTTGCCTATACTTCTCGCCATGATATTGGCGACCCAAAATGTGGCGGCTCAATATACCCGACAATATGACACCGAGCGCGAAAAATTGTGTTTGGGCAAGAATATCCATTACAAGATAGAGGCACAAGCATCTGTGTCTGATGGGCACACGCCATTGTGGCTCAATGCCAACAAGCATGGACTGTCGTCGATAGACGCCGTGAACGGCTATTGGCGATGCCAAGTGGTACGACCCCTGAGTGCTGACTCAGCCCGGAGATGGGGTTGTGGATATGGCGTGGACATGGCTGTGGCCCTTAACCATGCCGCTGATGTGATGGCGCAGCAAGTATTTGTGGAGGGCCGATGGCTGCATGGAACGCTGACCGTGGGTGCCAAGGAGTATGCCATGGAACTGAAAAACAACCGGCTGAGCACTGGGTCGCAAACGCTGGGAGTGAACGCTCGCCCGGTGCCGCAGGTGCGGTTGGCCCTGCCCGAGTATTGGACGATACCCGCATTGGGCAGGTGGCTGCACCTAAAAGGGCACATAGCGTACGGCAAGATGACTGACGATGGCTGGCAGCGACGGTTCACTGGTGGAAAATCAAAGTACACGGCAGATGCGCTTTACCATAGCAAGGCGGGCTACCTGAAGATAGGCAGTGAGGAGGACAGGTTCTTGCCCTTGTCGGTGGAGGTGGGTTTGGAGATGGCCACGCTGTTTGGTGGCAAGAGTTGTCGCATGGACGAAAATGGCCATTTGGTGACGATACGTAACGCCACGGGATTGAAAAGTTTTTTGAAAGCCTTTGTTCCCGGTGGAGAGGATGTGCCGGAGAAAGGCACTGTGTATGAAAACGCAGAGGGAGACGTGTTGGGTAGCTGGGTGGCACGCGTAAACTACGATACGGATTCATGGTGTTTGGGCGTGTACGCGGATAAGTTCTTCGAGGACCACTCGTCTATGTTCCTCCTCGATTATGACGGATATGGCGTGGGTGAAGAATGGAACGTGAGGAAGCGCAACCACTTTTTCATGTACGACCTGAAAGACGTGATGGTGGGTGCCGAGCTAAATTTTAAGTTCGGCGGTTGGCTGCGCGACATTGTGCTGGAATATATCTACACAAAATACCAGAGTGGCCCCATCTACCACGACCACTCGATGGGACTGCCTGATCATTTGGGCGGGCGAGACAATTTCTACAATCACTATATCTTTACAGGGTGGCAACATTGGGGGCAGGCTATGGGCAATCCACTGTACACATCGCCCATTTATAATGATGATGGCAGAATAGAATTTAAGAACAACCGGTTCGTGGCGTGGCATCTCGCCTTTGATGGCCAGCCCACGAAGCGCATAGGCTATCGGGCTATGATAACCTGGCAGACGGGGTGGGGCACTTACGACAAGCCTTACACTGACAAGAGACGCAACACGAGCCTCATGATGGAGACCACATACTGTTTTCCAAGACATTGGCAGATGAAGGCGGCCTGTGGCTTGGACTTTGGCACGCTGATAGGAAATAATTTTGGCTTTCAATTTACGGTTACAAAATCGGGGGTGTTCAACTTATGAAGAAATTGTTTTTTGCGTTCGCATTGATATTGGTGGGGCTGACTGCTTGTAGTGAATGGGTCGATACATCAAGAAACGGCAAGTTGGACGGCTTGTGGCAAATGACTCACGTGGACACATTGGCCACGGGAGGCATCCTTGAGACGACGGCAAACCGCGTGTATTATGCCGTGCAAGGCAACATGCTGCAGATGAACGCCACCGCGAATGGTGAGCGATATATCTTCAGGTTCTCGCTGAACGACAACAATTTGAAAATTTATGACGCGAGGATAAATGATCGTGAGGCTGGTGATGTGCCCGTGACCAACGTGGACCGGTTGAGACCTTACGGCATGAGCAAGCTGGAGGAATTGTTCGTGGTGGAGCAACTCACCAGCCAAAGGATGATTCTTAGAAGCGAGACGCTAAGACTGACGTTCAGAAAATATTAGGTTGAAAACCTGATGATGACGAAATCTCAGAATTTTTTTCCAAATACGATATTGATGAATGTCTTCACCAATATTTTCATGTCGAACCACCATGATCGATGCTCCAAATAATAAAGATCAAGCTCTAAGCGCTTGAGCATCTTTTCTATGGTATCGGTATAGCCATTGTACAGGGTGGCGTAAGACGTGACACCCGGGCGGATTTGGTAAAGGTAAACATACCTTGGGTCACGCTCGACAATCTGGTCTATATAGTATTTTCGCTCTGGCCGTGGACCGATGAAAGCCATGTCGCCTTTAACAACATTCCATAGCTGGGGCAACTCGTCGAGATGGTGGTTGCGGAGAAAATGCCCAATCTTGGTCATTCTGTCGTCTTTGTCGTGCCCATACAGTTGCGGTCCGTGTTTCTCGGCATCTATTCGCATGCTGCGAAACTTGTAGATGGTGAACGGTCGTCCAAAACGCCCAATGCGTTCCTGCTTAAAAATAGCAGGACCGCCATCTTCGCGTTTAACAAGGATGTAGCACAACAAGAAAGCTGGTGAGAAAACAATGATGGCAACGAGTGCTATCAGGTAATCGCAGCAACGTTTGATATTGCGTTCAAACTCATTCATTCCGTCTGGAATGAACCGAGTGTTCGTAATATCGTCATTGTATTTGATGTAGGTCGGGATTGTCTTCACCTTGTAACTTTTTCCATACATCTTTTCCATAATTTCTTTTCGAGAATATCTTTTTTCTAAATCTATAAAATACCGGTAGTGTTGCGATTGGCATTGTGTGGTTGGGGGAGGAGTCATGTAGTCGCCATAGTATGTTTTCAAAACTTTGTCATATTTCGTGGGTACCTTTATTTCTAAATTCTCAAAAGGTAATTTTATTCCGTTTCCAAACCAGTCTTTATAAAATACCACACTTAGACTATTTTTTACGTCATAAGTCCATATCTTATTTGTTTCTGGAATCGAAAGCAAAATACCTTGTATCTTCCTAATACCCATCTTGGCAACACCTCTAAACGGCTTAAGGATGTTATAAAACAGCCACTTTGATAAAAATCTAACTTCACCTTTCTTTAGATGTGCGCGCACCTCGATAGAAGAATAGGCTCTGTAACTCCGCCCATACACAAGCCACAGTATCCTGTATATCCAATTTATTCTTTTCAGAAATTTTCCCTTGTGGCTATCGTAATTATCCAAAGGGAAAATATCTAAATATAATCCCATTAATGCCTCGCCCTCACGCTCAATGATGGTAGAGTTACGGTCACAGAATTTAGCAAAGTATAAGTAATATCCCTTATCTTTATCATCTGTTATTTCGTAGTTGGTTCCATTTAGTGAACTTCTGAGAGACAACAGTTTATCGTAATCCTTTCGCGGCATCCATACGTCTATGTCATCATCCCAAGGTATCATACCTTTATGCCTTACTGCTCCCAATGCCGTACCGTATGCGGCATAATAAGTAAGATGGTGTTCATTGCAAAAAGCTATAAATGCCTTGAAAAGGGTAAGTAAGTTTTTGTTTAATTGTGAATCCATACTCAAAAATATTAAAATTCAAATTAGAAACTTAACGAATGCTCTATATGCGTAATGTAAATAATAATACATCGAGGAAATTAAACCTAAGTGCTCATGGCGTCTGTATATGTGCCATTGCCAGGTACATAGTTTTAACTTATTGGCTGTTATAGAATTGGAATGTATGCGGTAGACAGCAGTTACCGTATTTGTATTGAGGGCAGTCCACCCACGCCTTAAAATATCCAACCACAATACATAGTCTTCATGGTGAATGTTCTTCTGCATCACTTTTCCCACCTTTTGAGTGTCGTAAACGCCTGTAAGATTTCCTATTGTGTTTCCTTTTAGGTACTTAGCGTATGTAAGGCTTTTTGGAGCATGTACAACCCTGTTGTCTCGTTTGCCTTGCGCATCCATTTTTTCATAATCAGAATATACGATAGCTACATGTTTATTTTCAAATAATGGTATCTGGTCAGACAGCTTGTTGGGAAGCCATTTGTCATCACTATCACAAAAGGCGATGTATCGTCCTTTAGCATGTGTTATGGAGTTGTTGCGTGCTGCAGCAGGACCATTGTTTCCATCTAAATAAAACACCTTGGTACGTTTGTCACATTGCTCTATTTGCTGTAAGAGTTTTATAGTTGATGTATCAGTAGACCCATCATCTGTAATCAAAATCTCAAAATTTTGATATGTTTGTTGTAAGATGCTGTCTACACACTCTTTTATATAAATACCAGAGTTATAACAGGGGATAATGACAGAAACTAAATCGGTGTTCATAAGTGGATTATTTTATAATTCCAACGAGTTGTCTTTGAACAGGAAATCATAAATACTCATTTGCGGTATTTCTTATTAAGTAAATTTCTAATAGTTGCTACAATACGCGAGGTAAAAAGCAATGGATCATATTTACTTATATGAGGAAGATAAACGTGGTGGTATGCGCATATTAATTTCCGTGCGATTTCTAATCGTTGTTTGAAATTCCTTTCTGTATAGGTTGCAGAATTATCACGCTTTACTCTATAATAGATAACGTCACATTTTGCAAAGACGAATCCATTAATCTTATCTGAAATAAGAAACATAAAGAAAGCATCTTCTCCTATTGAAAGCTGATTGTCAAATCGTCTGTTTTCAATAATTGCTTTTGGTATCAATTTTACACAAGCTGTAGACAAAAAACTGCGCACCTTAAATTTTGATACATGATTGATGTCTTTTAAATTTAGATAGGCAGTATGAAGATAGTATGGTAGTTGCTTTTGAGTCTTCTCTTCTATTTGTATTACGTTAGAAATCATTATATAGTCGGGATTTGCTACTTCTAATAATCCTTTTAGATAATTATGCGACACCCAATCATCGTCGTCAATAAAAGTGATGTATTCTCCCTGTGCATTGTCTAAGCCTATGTTGCGAGCATTGGATACGCCTGCAACATCATTTTGCAAAAGCAAGGTTTTGATTCCCTGAAACTTTTGTTGCAAAAACAACTTAATGTCAGTATGATAAGGTTCGTTGCATCCATTCAGTACTATAATAACTTCGTAGCGTTGTTTGTCTATATCCTGTCTGGCAACACTCTCCAAGCATTTGTAAATATAGTTGTCTGGTTTGTAAGAGGGTATGATGACAGAAATTAAATCGGTGTTCATAAGTGGTTTATTTTATAATTCCAACGAGTTGTCTTTATTTGTACACCTCTGAATTTTGTAACGCTATCAGTTCAAACAAATATTTATTGCGTGCTATTCTTTACTTTATCTATTAAGCTATTTTTTCTTATTGCAAAGATAATTATATTTTTTGATTAAGGATAGTGTTTATTCGATAGTGTTGTACAGATACACGCAGGCTGCTTTCGAATTACACAATGGTTTCTTTGATAGCATCTAAAAAGGCATGACCATATTTTAAGTCGGGTTCAACATAATTGCCTTCTCCCCATTCGTTCCATGAGCGAAGAAAAAGAATTTGATGTTCCACGTCTTTATTTTTAATAACATTCAATGCATCTTGAATGTGCTTCTTAAAGCTCGTAGGAGTAGCCTTGATATATACCCCCTCACTGTTACCTGCTCGTGGAGTTCTGTCCCATTGGGGGAATATTGATGGATATACGTTTTGCCAACTGTCCTCTGGGGCGAAGAAGTGCTGCGTTATCTTTTCGTAATTGATGCAATGTGTGGGCAAGAATGGCAAGTATTGATGCAGCAGTTTTTTGACAATACGCATATATTTTCCCATGCAGAGCATTTCAGCGCGCGACTTACCAAACGAATTGATGCCATCGAACCCTAAATTGAGTAAATCATTGTAGACCCTTTCACTTGATTGCAAATTAGGTGTAACACGTTTTAGAGTGCCGTCAGCATTGCGTTGTAAGGTTGATGTAGAGTTGCATATGGCGATAAAGTAAATTCCTTTTAACCCATTCTCTTTGGCTAAACGCTGCCATGTCTTTATAAAATTAGACACATCGCGAAAGTTGTAGGGGTCGAAAATGGCAAACAGCGGTTTGTCTTCAATGGTTATGTAGCGTTTATCCCTAAAGGAGGGCAATACTTCTTGAAAGTGCATGGTATAATCTTCTTCACCAAGATATCGTTGCTCCACTATCATGCGGTCTTTTCCTCCATTCTCCCATGTAGACGTTTTCCATGAATGGTTTGCCCATGCTAAGCAAAAGGGGAAGTCGGGTTTTCCGCTTTGTAACACTTCGTTGAAAGGACGCTGCAGCAATCTCTTGCCGTTGCCAAACCAGTAGTGCCAATAGCAAAATCCCTCTATACCAACTTCGCGAGCCATTTGCGCTTGTTGTTCTCGCACTTCAGGCAGGCGTAGGTCATAAAAACCTAAATCTGCTGGTATGCGTGGTTGATAATGCCCCTTAAACAGTGGCTTCGCCTTTGCTACATTTGTCCACTCGGTGAACCCCTTTCCCCAATACTTGTCATTTTCGGGAATGGGATGAAATTGTGGAAGATAGTATGCTATTACTCTCGCTTTCATAATTTGTTTTTTATTTTTCTTAATTTTGTTGCAATACATACTGAATAGGAATGCCACCTAATTCCGCCGCTATTTGTGAGTATGAGGAATAATAACTCCCCAAGATCTTAGTGGTTTTACTCAGTGCAAAAAGTTCTGAAACCGCCATTTTCATACCTAACAAAGAAGAACGAGACAATTCTATGTTTGAAAATAATACCCTATGAGAAAACTTGTTTTGCATGAACTCTTTTACTTCCTTGTCATCCGAAGCAATGTAGAAAGTTGCTTTTGCATCTTTCGCAATTTCTCTTTCCATAAATTCGACAAAACTGCTCATTGGCGATTCTCGTATAGACATTGTGTTATCTGTTCGTCTGATATGAATACCAATGGTGTGGTTTGTAAATTGTCTTGTCATTTCGTCAATCATACCTTGTATTTCGGGTGTTGGTATGAAAATTTGTCGTAATGGATACATTTCAGACATGTCAAAACAAGAGATAAGTAGCAAGTCTCCTCGTTTGTCTTTTATCTTGCTGAAAATATTTTCCTCATTTCGTACGCTGATGTTGTACAAGACCTGCGTATAGTTCATGAGAAACATTCTCCGCAGCAAATAATCTTTCCTATAATTAATGCCGTACTTCCATTTTTGGGTATCCTCAACGAAAGTCTTTTCAACAGGTATGGGTTGAAACAAATCTGAGAATTTTGCATTCAGCCCTTCATATTGATTCCAAAATACGCGTAAGGGTCGATTTATCTTCTTTGCTATGTGTACGGCAGATGCAATAGCGCGCATCCGATTGCATAGTCCAGCTGTTGGAATAAGATGTACTTGTTTCATTTTATGTTGCCTAACGATAATGTTTCGAAATTTAGAAATGTTTCATACCTATAAGCCATAGAGATAAATAGGAATATATAATGCCTAATATAAATATAAACCCTATGGAAACCCATTTTGGTCGTACCGTATAATAAAAATTAGCACAAATTGTTATACTTACAATTTCATATAATAAACTTACTCTTTCAGCAAAAACAGGGAGAAAAGAGAATGTGACGTAAATGAAGAGTCCAATAGTAAATATTTTTATCTGTATAGGGAAATATCTATTATAATAGATAATTGTATCATAAAAATAAAGAGCATAATAATAAATACACAAAGTAAATAGTTGGAAAGGACCAAAAGGTTTTGCACTACCAATCAAACCTTTAATAGCGGATACTTGATAAGCTGCAAGTTTCCCACCAACATAAGGTAATTCAAGCCCATTGTTAAAAGATTTTGTATAGCCTGCAAAGAAGAAAGCATAGGACAATGGAACCATAAGACTCCATATTATACGACTTCTCTTACTCATATTCTTATTAGAAATACACAGAATTGGCAACATAGCTAAGGAGGAATAATGAAAAAACGCTCCTATTAGTAAACTTACGGCAGCTAACTTTCGTTTTCCATCAGCAATTTGTATGATTGCAATAAGTATCAACCCAGATAATACTCCTGTTCTAATTTGTATACATTCATGTAAAGTGAAATAATAGCTAATATAAATAGCAAGTGAAATAAACCACAAATTTGATAGTTTTCTGAACGCATACATTTTTATTCCTACTCCCAAAAGAGCATAGAATAAAAACAGCACATGAACATCATCGGTAAAAAAGTTAATGATTTGTGAAAAAAGAATGTATGAGTATTCTACGTTATCAGAAGCATTAGGAGAGGTGTAATTTAGAAATGTATTTTCATAATTAAGAGAATCGGGATCAATACCCACAGGTCTTAATCCTGCAACGAGTACTAATAAAAAGCCTAAACTTATATAAATTACGGTTCTATATTGCTTTATTCGTTCTTCGAATAAAGCAAAGAAACAACAAATCACATATATGACAATGACAATGTAAGCCATCTCTACTTTGATTTATATTTAAGAATCAGACGAGCAAGATGTTGCTTCTCCTCATTGTTTAATCCGAAAGAATACAACAGCAAACAGACAACTATAAAAGAGCCTAAGCTGACAAGGCATAATCTAAGAACAGGCTGTACGATTGTTTGATGAACGCCTAAAGCTGCTACGTAACTTCCTGTTGTAATGAGACACGCAGGAATGAGAAACGAACACAAATAGGATGATAGTTCAAATGCGTGGTATACTGTTTTAAGAACCCATAAACGCAAAGCATGACCAACGATGCTGAGGATTGTTAATGCCACGAAAAGCATGTATGGAGCGGCGCCCATTTTAAAAGATATCCATGATAAAGGTAAGCATAACAACATCGTGCTTTCTACGATGATACAGTATTGTTTAATATTCCCTGTTGCATGCACAATAGCCGTAATGGGATTATGAAGAGACATACATACCGTATAAACAAGGTAAAGCCGTGCGAAGAGTACGGTGTTCTGGGTTACAGCCTGTTGCCCTAACCAAAAGGTAAGTAATGTTTGCATTTCAAAAAACACAGGTATGGCTACAAGCAATAACAAGTAGTAAATAACCTTGTTGCTTAATGAAAATATCTTATCTAAGTATGGTGTGTTACCCTCCGCATACGATTTTATCATGACGGGGCGGAATGCCACGAACACCGTAGCAGTCAACATGTTCAACGCATTGTATATTTGGTTGGCAATGGCATAATCGGAGTTGATGCGAGGAGAGAAGAACGTGTTGAGTAATATTGCGCTGCCTTGTATAACCGCTACGCCTGCTATGGTACTAAAGAGTGTCCAACCTGAGAAAACTGCGAACTCACGGTAGATGTTTTTTTCTTTAACATGCACATAGCGACAGTTTTTATATCTTTTGAGGGAGAAGAAAAGGTATTGAAGTAGCGAGAGAAAGGTAATGACAGACAAGCCGATGCCATACATCTGTAAATGGTCAGCCATCATTTTTCCTACAAATATGGCAAGAAGTAGTTTTAACACGCATTCTATCATGGATATAAGCGCATAAACCCACATATTTTCTTGGGCATACACTAAACCCATGAAAGGAATCTGCGCAAAACTGAGTACAAAGGAGAGAATGGAAAAATGAAAAACCCACAAGGCGGCATTTAGCCGATGTGTAGGTATGGTCATTTGCGTGGAGATGAAATGAGGTCCCACAAGTTCTAAAACAACAATGATGAGGACGGAAAGAATCAGCACAAGGTTCAAGGAAACAGAAAATATTTTAGCAACCTTGTCCTCTTTTCTCTCACCCAACGCGTATGAGTAAAACCGTTGTGTGGTCATGGCTAACACCCCACTAACGCTTGCTCCTAAAAGCACGATGCCTGCCACAGCATTGAAAATACCATAGTCTACAACCCCCAAACTTTTCAATACCCACCTTATAGCGTAAAGATTAATGAGGGAGATGATGAGCATGCGAATAAAAAGAATAACGCTGTTGTACGCTATTCTTTTCGTCTTTGTCTGGTTGCTCATCAAACAATCCATCTTCATATTTATTCTTCTGTGAATATCATGCTGCGCAACGCGTACAATGTGATAACGACAAAAGCTAAAAACGTCATTCCTAAAACAAAGAGCATGCGTTTAGGACCTGCTGGCTTTAGAGGTACAGAAGCATTTTGGAGCGTCGTGAAAGCTGGTGTTTGTTCCATAACTTTAGCTCTTGCAACTTCTAATTTGTTTTGCAATGCAGTGTAATTGTTGTAATATAACTGCATTTCGTTTTCAAGATCGTTTTGTTTGAGACGAAAACTCTCTAATACAACATCTTGATTGGCATCTGAATAAGCTCCGTACTGACGCCTCTTTTGTTCATACTTGTTTTTAACGTCTTCTACTAATTGTTTGATATGGTTATAATCGTTGATAGCTTTTTTTGTTCGATAGGCTGTGATGAAATTTTGCAAATGCACTCTTACAGTATCTGCAATAGTGGCGGCAATTAGCGGGTCTTGATCTTCCACTGCTATGGAAATGACATAATTTTTTTTGTCAACACTGCATTTTATTTTGCCAGAGATAGCTTTTGCTACCATATCTTCTTTTTTAGTTAGCATAAATGGATTTACTTCCTGTGATTTGTTGACAGATGTTTCGTTCTTTGAAAACAAACTTTTTATACCATATAAAGCTTTGTTCCACCATGCACTTTTTTGATATTTAGACAAATAATCAAAATATGTGGTTTTGAGGCTCCCATCTTTCGTAGTTACTGGAATGTTAAAGAGACAGACAATAAAATCGTTAGAGCTTATTACGTCTGGGTAAAGTTCGGGAAAGATAGCATCCCCATTTTTCGCTGATCCTCCTATATCAAAACCAAATGATGATGCAAGATCAGATAATGAGTTTGAATTTAGGCTTGATAATTCAGGTGCAAGTTTGACAGTTGAGGTATAATAGCGTGGAACACAAATGATTAACAAGCAAGACAGAACAAAGACAATAGGTAGTGTAACGATGTACTCCTTTTTGTACAGTCTTATCTGTTTTATAATCTTGTTAAAGTCAATTTGTTTTATATTTTCATTGTTTCCTGTCATTTCTCTATGTATTTTGTTTATCTTTCCTTATTTCACCACATTTGCTATCGTCGCGATCATCGCGGCGATACTGGCCATGCCGGTTCCAAGGCTCATGGTTTCTGCAATGCTCATCTTGCGTGAGATCTTGCTTGGAACCACGATCTCGCATCCTGGCTGGATTTTCGCGCCTTGGCTCACCTTGCTCACCATGCCGTTCATGTAGATGACGAAAGCCTTGCTCTTGTATGCGTTTTGAGAAAAACCGCCTGCGGCATTGATGTAATATCTTGGATTTTTTCCTTTTTTGTAAGCCACGGTGTTCGGATACATCACGGCACCATTAATCTTCACCGTGGCAGTGTATTGGGGCAGAATGAGGCGGTCGCCAGCTCGCAGCACGATGTTGGCGTCGCTCTTAGGGTTAGCGAGTGCCTTGTCAAGCTCTATGCCAACGGGGAAAGTGTTGGGCACCTCAAACTTCTTAAGCTGTGTCGATGATGCCTGTTGTCCTATCTGCTGTATATTGGCGGCGTTGTTGCTGCTCGACGCAAGCGAGAGGAGTTGTTGCTGCAACTGTTCTTGCTGCATTTTCAAGGCTGCTTCCATGCGTGCTCGTTCGGCCGTGTTTGGTATGCGTTCTAAGCGCGCCCCTTGGATATAGGCCATGTCTGTCACCCCACCTGCTGCCTGCAACAGGTCGGTGAGTCGCATGTTGCGCTTGTTTAGGGTGTATGTGCCGCCAAACATCACCTCTCCCTCAATGGTCACGTTTTGTTGCTCTGAGTAGGCGGGGTTCTTGCGCACGTACACTTCGTCAAAGGGTTGTAGCACGAACCCTTGCTCACCGTCAACCACGAAACCATCTTTCAGCGCGAAACTGTAATTGCGCGCGATGATGCTATCGGTGGTTAGGGCTTTGGGGTTGTTCACCCTGCGAGCCACGTCCACTCTCACGGTAGACGCCGTCTCTTTCAGTCCGCCGGCTTGCAGCACAAAGTCTTCCAATGTCTCGTTATCGGCGTATTTGTATATGCCGGGGTATTGCACTTCGCCGTGTATGGTTATCGTGCGCTCTGTCATGGCCTCTTGTTTCTTGGGTATGAAGAGCACGTCATTTTCTTTCAGTGGTATGTCTGCGACGCGACCGCTCATTATGCCATCCACATCCACGCTTATCACTTTCAGCGTTCGGTCTGTTTTCATGCGGTGCATCACGGCTCGAGAGGTAAAGGCCTCCTCTGTCAATCCCTCGGCGTGTTTTATCAGTGTGCGCACGCTGTTGATACTTTCGCCTAATTGATACATCCCGGGTCTAAACACGGCTCCTTTCACCTCGACCGTGTTGTGGTATCGGGGCAATATGGAGTCCACGCTCACGCTGTCGCCATCTGCCACGCGAAAACTGCTCATGTCAAATTCTTCCACGTTGAATACCGCGCGCTCGCGTCCTGTCTTGCGATTTACGCGTACCGACTTGGTGTAGGCGTCGCCCGTAAATCCACCCGCGTATTTGAGCAGGCTTTCCACGCTCTCGCTCTTTTTCATCTCGTAGAACATGGGGCGTTTCACCTTGCCCGATATGTTAACCAAGCAATCGTATGGTCCCACGATGATCACGTCGCCATCAGCCAGACGCACGTTGCCCCTCATCTTGCCATTTAGGATATAGTCGTAGATGTCGCATACGCTTACCAATCGGTTGTGGCGATATATTTTGATGGCGCGTAGCGTTCCCATGTCGTTTGTGCCGCCTGCCATGTACAGTGCGTGAAACACGCTGGCAAATGCTGACAAGGTATAGGTGCCGGGTGTTTTCACCTCGCCCATCACGTTGATGGATATGGTGCGTGTCTGCCCCAGAGAGATCTTTATGTGGCTGCTTTGGTATCTCGTGCCCAACATGCTGCGTATACGGCGGTTGGCTTGGGCCACGGTCAGTCCGCTCACTTGGATGGGGCCGTAGTTTTCTATCACTATATCGCCATCTGGCGATATAGTGGTGTCTATCGTTTTTTGCGACGCGCCGTATATGTCTATAATCACCGCGTCGCCCGGTCCCAGCCTATAGTTCTGGGGGGTGGCGATGTTCATGGCTGGTTCGAAAGTCAGGTCCTTGTTGTTAAAGATGTCGCGCCCGAAAACCTTGTTTTTTTCTTGTTCCTTGTGGCTTAGGATGTCTCTCAGCAGTTTCAAAGAGTCGGTGGGGGTCATATTGTCGAGCGCCACCTGCATTTGCGTGAAGTCAGGGTCGTATTCGTTGTATTGCGCTTTCCACTTTGTGTTTCCTTGCAGTCGATGGGTGGTGGTGGTGGCGCGTTTCTCTGTTTCTGTCTCCGTGGCCTGTTTGTCGTATTCCTTGTCCTGTGAGTTGTTGGCGCGCATGCGGCTCTTTCCCTTGGTGGTCTGGCTCGCATCCCCCAAACCATCGTTATTCATCATGCGCTTGTATTTTTTCTCAACGCGTCGCATTTGCGTTATATCCACACCGCTCTGCATCAGCTTTGTCACTATCTGTGCCCGCGAGGTTCCTCTTGCTGTTTCTTTCTGCACAAATTCGGCTACTTGCGAGTCGGTCATGGACGATTGTGACCATAAACTTAATGGCAATAAGCTCAACAGTATGATACAAACGATGTTTTTTTTCATTCTTATTAAGTTCTTAATTATAATTTAAACTTTCTTTTTATCAAAATATTGTGGGCGTTGTGCAAAGTTACGACAAAAAAAATTGCAACGAAGCAAATCTGATATGTTTTTGTATCACTTCTAACTACAAGGTTTATATGCGCTGGGTGTATGATGATGGCAAAACTATAACCAACAAGAGCAAAAGCTATCGTATATTTTTCTTATACGATGCCTTTGCTCTTTGAAATTTAGTGTGTGTCGTATGCGCTCGCCACATATCATGGTGGGCTATCAGCCCATTGGGTTCCATGCTATGCGTGCGGTTTCGGCCTATTGGCGTTTGGCTCGATCTTGGCACATGTCGATGAAATATTGGTGCACGGCGGTCTCATCACTTAACTCGGGATGAAACGACGTGACTAACTGGTCGCCCTGTCGCGCGGCTACGATGTGTCCGTCTACGATGGCCAAGACCTCACAATCTTTGCCCACCTTGTTTATATATGGTGCTCTGATGAAGACCATTGACACTTCGCCCACGCCTCTCATCTCGGCTCTTGTCACGAAGCTGCCGAGCTGTCGGCCATAGGCGTTGCGTCTCACGTCTATGCTCATGGTGCCCAAATGCTCGCCATCAAGCATGATAAGGCCAGCGCAAGTGCCAAACGTGGGCAGGCCGTTGATGATGTCCTGCCTGATGGGCTCGTACAATCCCAAGTCGCGAACAAGCCTCATCATCGTGGTGCTCTCGCCCCCCGGTATCACAAGTCCGTCCTTGGGTTGCCGCCAGTCTGACAGGTTTCGTACCAAAAAGGTCTCGATGCCCATTTTCTGAAGCGTTTGCTGATGTTCGGCAAATGCTCCTTGCAGTGCTAAAATGGCTATTCTCATTTTCCTCTCTCGGCCATCAGTATTTGTATCTCGCTCTCGTTGATGCCCACCATAGCCTCACCGAGGTTCTCGCTCAGCTCGGCCAGCATCTTGGCGTTGTCATAGTTTGTCACGGCCTGCACGATGGCGCGAGCTCGTTTCTCGGGATCGCCGCTCTTGAATATGCCGCTGCCCACGAACACGCCCTCGGCTCCAAGTTGCATCATCAAGGCTGCGTCGGCGGGGGTGGCCACGCCTCCGGCGGCAAAATTGACCACTGGCAACTTGCCGTTGTCATGTACATATTCCACCAGTTCAAACGGCACGCGCAGCGTCTTGGCAGTCTCGTACAGTTCATCGTGGTTAAGTGAGGTGATGCGGCGTATTTCGCTTTGCATCATGCGCATGTGGCGCACGGCCTGAATGACGTCTCCGGTGCCGGGCTCGCCCTTGGTGCGTATCATGGTTGCGCCTTCGCTAATGCGTCTCAGGGCCTCGCCGAGATCCTTGGCGCCACATACGAATGGTACGCTGAATTGGCGTTTGTCTATATGGTAAACGTCGTCGGCCGGAGAGAGCACCTCGCTCTCGTCTATGTAGTCTATCTCGATGGCTTGCAATATCTGCGCCTCCACGAAATGGCCTATGCGGCATTTGGCCATCACGGGTATGCTGACGGCCTCTTGGATACCTTTGATCATGTGTGGGTCGCTCATGCGCGACACGCCACCAGCTGCCCTGATGTCTGCTGGGATGCGCTCTAAAGCCATTACGGCGCATGCGCCAGCGTCTTCGGCTATGCGCGCTTGCTCGGGGGTTGTCACGTCCATGATCACACCGCCTTTGAGCATCTGTGCCAAGTTGCGGTTAAGAGTTGTTCTATCTTCCATTGTATGATTGTATTAATTTATGGTTTGTCCGCAAAGCTAAACATAAAAAAAGGAACGGCATAACGGTCGTTCCTTTATCGTAAAATATTGTTCCGAAAATCACAAGTCGCCCAATTTGTTCCGGTATGCGTTGGGCGGACAATTGGCGTTCGCGCCGAAAAACTTGCTGAACATGGCCGGGGAGGAGAATCCCAACCGATAGGCCACCTCGCTGACCGACAGCCTCGTAGCGCCCAATAGGCTCTCGGCTTCCGTCATCAGGTAGTCGTCGATGATTTGTTTGGGCGACTTGCCCACCACCTGCGAGGTGATACGGGCGAGGTATCTCGGCGTGATGGCCAGCTGGTCGGCGTAGAAGGCCACGCCGTGGGCCGTGCGGTAGTGGGCCGCAATGAGCGTCATGTACTGGTTGTAGAGGTCGGCGGGCCGAAGTCCTCCTCCGTGTGGCTCCACGGCGTAGACCACCTGCGAGTGCAGATAGTCGTGGGCTAATCGGATGGCCGTGGCAATGTCGTCGCCCATGGCCAGTCGGGTGGCGACGGCCGACGATAGCACACCGCCCACACCGTGACGCTGCCAGCCCTCGGTGTTTTGCGAGGTGAAAAACTGCGGACGGCCCGCTCCGTAGAGTAGGGTGGTGAGCCGGCCTTGCGTCTGGTGACCGCCACGCAGGAGAATGGCCTCGGCTCCCATCTCCTTCAGTGCCTCGGCGGCCGCCGTCATGTCGTCGTCTGAACGGATGGCACGTCCCAGTAGCAGCTCGGCCTCATTGCAGCGCAGGATGAGAAGCGTGGCCTCTGGAACAAGCTCTCGCCGCCACGCGTCGACAGCGTCGTCGGAGAGGAGCCGCTGGCCACGCGAGCTGACGATGCCAGGCACGAGCACAGTTCGCGGACATCCGATGATCTCACGCCTCAGGGCGCGGATGGTCGCGGCATCGCGCACCATGCCCACCTTGGCGGCGCGGGGATGAAGATCCTCGACGATGGCCTTTACCTGTCCTACAACCATGTCGCACGGCAGGTCGAGCAGGCTGCGGATGCCGCCGCTGTCTTGCACGGTCATGGTGGTGATGGCTGTCAAGGCGTTGCCGCCAAGGGCCGTGATGGTCTTGATGTCGGCCTGTATGCCGGCCGCGCCCGTGTTATCGGAGCCGGTGATGCTTAGCACTGAAATCATTGGTTTCATGGTGCAAAGATAGCAAATCCTATATGGAAAGCCGCTCTTTCCGCCGCCAAAAATTGGCACTATGCCCACGGGGCGGTTGTCTGTGTGCTTGATGTGGCTGTTCCATCAAAAGCGTGGATAAAAAAATAACGTTGAAAAAAATGGATAAAACCATTCTGTTTTTAGCTTTTTTGCAAAAAGACAAGGCTTGGGGGCGGAAAAATGGGCAAAAAAATGATAATTTGGCAAAGCGCTTGAAGACAGAGGCTTGTGCTTTCTTAACAAAAATCGGCGTTGCATTTGCTATCTAATCGCGGTGTGTTTAGTTTGCATTGGCAACGCGATGGGATAGTAAAGGCCCGCCGTTTAGGTCTTTGTCGCATGAAGAAAAAGTAGTAAAGAGCGAGCTTGAGTCCGTTTTTTGAGTGAATTTTGGGTAAAAGTCGATAGATTTTCCACAGAAACTGTCTTGTTCTCTTCGTTTGGAAGCTCAGCTCTTGCCTTTCCGAAGCTATTTGAATCCATTTCGTGACCCCTGAAAATTCGGAATTATCCTGACATTTCCCAGCTTTTGACATGCCGACATCGCAACGCGTTCCGCTCTCGCGACGCATCGGGCATCGACTATAGTTTTAACGTAAAGTTGTAAATATTCAAGATAGAAGTGCAATTTGGGGGTGTTTTATTTTGTCTTTTCGCTTGTTTGTACTATCTTTGCAAATTAGAAAATGGCCGAAATGAGGATGATGTCCATGAAATGATGGCAAGCGTCGTTCGCACTAAAGGCCATGCAAACACGTAGAATGCTGATTTTTCAGTAGAACACGATGTATCGGGGTTGACTGGATTTGACAGCAGGATGAGATGGTACGTAAGCACGCGGAGCCTTGGTAGCTTGCTCCTTAATCTGAGCTGTCAAAAAATTAATTGGCGAAAACAATTACGCTCTCGCTGCCTAACTGAAGAACAGTAAGTTACTGGCTTAATTCCGTCACAAGGTGATGGAACGAGACATCGCTCCAAGGATGTTGTTCCGAATCTGAGGGTTTAGCGGTGCAGGAAAATCGGAAATAGCTTTTGTAGGCCTCGATGCAAGGGTGAAATTTAGAGGATAAGGTGCCGGTTGGTGGTCCAGGTCTTGCCGTCACACGAAAATCGAAGGCTGGAATAAACGTGTAGAAAGCGTATGATTTCCCTGTTTGGACGCGGGTTCGACTCCCGCCAGCTCCACTTTTAGGATAAGGTAGACCAGTAAGGAAGAATGCTTGAAATTAACCCTGTGTGTGGCTAATTTCAAGCATTTTTATTATTATATATATCCTGACAGATTGTGCCATGCGATATAGGGGCATCCTTGTTTTGTAATTGGCACACATGATAAGCCCCGTCTCCGCGCATGTCGCGAAAAACGGGGCTGTGTGTTTAAAATGGTTTAGATCAGATGGCGCTTGCTCCGCCGCAAGCTTTATTATTGTCCAAAACTATAAACATCTGTAATGTTATGAATGATATTTACGCCTTGAAGATGTGGTCTGCATAATTGCCATTTGCTAAGTTGGGTGTCTTGAGCTATTATTGGCACTTAATGGGTTGTTTTAACTGACCTTTATTTTTCTCTCTTTCCATCCAGTACGACAGGGATGTAACCCTTGATAAGTTCAGGTTTAGGCTTGCCATCCACAAAGACGGAGGCGACGACTATCTGAATTTGGATTCGTTTTTTTGCTGGGATATATCCACCGAAAGAACCACTGATATTGATATAGAATAGTATTTTTAGGTGATGAGCCTTGCCCTCATACGTCGTGTTGTATTCTAAAGGTTTGGGATTGACAGTAAAGAGCAATGGGTCGTTCTTCCGTATGTCTATCATGCAGTTTAACGCTTGGGGTGAGAGTGTGGCAAGGGCGGCACTTATCTCTTTGTTAGTTATGTTCTTGACCAGTGGGGCGGTCGGAAAATTATTGATGCGCATGGTGGAGTCTGTCAGCATTTCCCATTTGACATCGACGGAGTCTAATTTTGACGCGGTGGTGGAAGTTGGATTTTTGTAAACCAACTTGCCAGTGTAGTTACCTTTAATTTGTTGGAAAGCTGCCGCCTTTTGTTCTTTGGTCAACACTGTCGGCTCATCATTGCCAATGCAAGATGTGAACGTCACTGCTGCACATGCGCAGCAAGCGAGAAAGATAGATCTGATAATTTTCATGTTTTAACGATGTTTATTAATTTGTTTTTTCTGTTCGTTAAATGCTCAGACAGTCTAAATCTTGCATGTCTTGGTAATTTTTTTTGCTGGGAATACAGCACGGGACATGGTGTATTATAGAATTTGCCTTAATAGCTGCCCTACGAAGGGGCCAATGGCATGAGTTTTGAAAAAGTTGCGCTATTTGATGTTCAGCCGAATACCTACATTGACATTGCCCCCCAAAGGTTTATCAGTGTACGAGGATTTGATATCGCTTTGATTTTTAAAATAATATTCTAATCCTGGCTCAACGAATACGCTCATCATCTTTACTGGCTTGTATGCCATTCCGGCGGCGGCGTGTGCGCTGAATAATAGTTTATGTTCGCTTAGAGTTTTTGAGATGGGAGGAGCGGTACGGTCTATATCAACGCTTTTCGTGACGCTTTTTCCCTTGACGAGCTTCTCAACTTCAGCCCCAGCCTTGACATATATATTAAAATAATTAGACTGCCACAAAGAGTAAGTGACACTGATGGGTATGCCGATATAATGCAGGGTTTGCTCGGTTGTTTTGGTGGAAACGACCGTTTCTTCGGTGAAAGTGGAGATTAGTTTGCTATAAGTCAAGCCGGACAGGATGCTCCACCGATCATCAATCAAGTACTGAGCTGATACGCCTATTTTGATGGGACGATGGTGATATTCGCGTTTCACAGGCGGAGCGCTAATGGCGGACATGGATTTATTGTTGTCTTCCCCGTTTACTGGCTCGCTTGCAAAATGGGTCATGCTTGTGGCATACATCATGTCTGCACCATCGGCCGATTGATGATGGGGTTGCCCCATATAGTATGCTGTGAGTTGCCATGTATCGGCATGACGCAATGTGTTATGACGGTTGGTAGAATATTGAGGGCGATAGTGTTTAGTTTGGGTTGGGTTGTTGCCCATAAGAGTTTGGTTAGCGTTATTCTGATCGACAATTTTGGCATCTTCCTCATGCTTTAAAGGTATTTGGGCCACATCATGGCCAATGTCAGACTGGGCTAAAAGAGTCTTGCCCTCGTAGTTGGTATGCGCTGATGGGCTTTTTCTCATGGCAAATTTTAGACGTGACACCATTTTCTCTAAACTCTGTGCCATATCTTTTTTCTCATTTTTTTTGAGTTGATACCCAGCGTCATTGATAGCTGTGGGAATTACATTTGCGGCAGCATTTTGGGATGTACCGTAACCCCAAGTCTTTTTTTTCTCGCACTTTGCCTTGTCGGCCATAGTGCGCTCGCTCTTATGATAGTGATGTAGATAGCCTATTGTGCTTACTCCAAGAAGAACTAATGCACTTGCAGCCACTGCCATTTGTGGCCAAGACACTGCGTGACTAATCTTTCGTTTGGGCTGAGCTGGTACAATGCCACGGGCCAACATCTCTCGTTTGATATCGGCTAATAACCCTTCGGGCGGAGTCTTCACGTATTCCGTCCCAAGGCGTTCAAGGTCTTTCTTCCATTGCTTTTTCATAGTTTGCTTCGTTTAAAGTCCAAAATTAGTTTAGCCAACATGTTTTTGGAGCGGTGTAATTGAGACGCGGAGGTGTCTGGCTTGATGCCTAACATTTTCGCTATCTCCTTGTGTGACAAACCTTCAATGATATATAGATTGAGCACCGTTCGGTATCCTGCTGGTAATTTCCCGATAAGTTGAGCCATCGTTTCAGTGTCTATTCCATAAGTGGCGGGCTCTTCATCAGGCAAATCGACCGGTTCATTATCGAGTGATGTCAAAGGGAGCTTCTTTTTCTGACGCAGTGTTTGCAGGCTTTCATTGATCACAATACGGGTTATCCAAGCCCGTAACGAACCTTGGCCACGATATTCAAAGTGGTCTATCCGTGTGAAAATCTTGATAAAAGATTCTTGCAACACATCTTTCAACTCTGCGTCTTCCGCGATGTAACGGGCACAAATGCCCGTAAGATATGGGGCAAATTCGGCGTACAATTTATTCATCGCCAAGACGTTGTCTTCGCGAAACAGGTTGATAATATCTTCCTCCTTGCCAGTTTGGGTGTACGTCATGAATAGTTTTTCTGTCTTCTAAACGTCATAAGACCGTAAAACTTGCATAGTCTTTAAACAAACTTGCAGTCTAACGGTATTTTACGCAAGTTTCGGATTAAGATATGAACGTTTATTTTTTCATAAAAAAGCTTTGGTATTTCCGTATATCACAGGAAATGAATAGATAAGATTTGAGAAAAGATTACTCAAAAAATCAAATCCATGAACAAAATTACCATTAGAAATCCGCAATTTTTTCAGTGAAAAACGTCGTATTGCCGTTATGGACACATTTATGCGCCTACCTTGAAAACGCTAACTTGGATTGCCGTAGTCTTGACGGAATGAAACGTGAGAGGAACTGTCAGTTCATAAATCTTCACGTGTTCCAAATATCAGTGATGCGTCCATTCTTTGTCATAAAGGGCTTCTCACATTACAACGGCTCTGTGCTAATCCGTATGCTTGGAAGAAAGAAACACATATTTGCATGCGGTACTAATAGCGTATGACACCTACCTTGCCTAGACTGACTTGCGCATGGAAGCCATTGGAAAGATATTTTCGCTTGTGCACCAGAAGTGCATTCTCGGGGATAGGGCTCCTTATGCTGTGTTAGAGCGATGGTCGCACACAGTTCATTCTTGACTTCTCGCTTCATGGTGAGAAAGGAAACTTAAGAAAAGAAACTTTACGTGATGTTTGACAAAATGGCTTAGGACGCTATTGGGGCTTTATACATAAAAAAAGGTATGCCTATTTTGACGCCCCCTCGTGTGGATTTGTGTAATATTGATTTTATGTTATTTAGCCGTCATCAAATATGCTTGGTTGCACGCCAAATATTAATCATGAAAGCAATAGAGGTTTATCAACTCATGCTATCTATTTTCATAAGAGAGTCTGTTATAATGTCTGCGCCAGCCAACCGCAGCTCGTCTACAGTACCATTACCGTAAGTGACACCACATGTTCGACATCCCGCACGCTTACCCATAAGTATGTCAAAACTCATATCGCCCACAACAAGCGTGTCTTTTGCGCTGACACCAAGCTGCTTCAGTGTTTTCAAAACCGGGTAGGGGTCTGGCTTAGCAATCTTCACATCATCTGCTCCTAAAACCAACGCAATATAATTGTCAAGTTTCAAGTCGGACACAAATGCTGCAAGCGTGGCATGGCTACGGCTGCTTGCCAATGAGATGAGAATGCCATCATTATGCCATTTCTTGATGGCCTCAATAACACCGGGGAACACGTTCACCTTGTAGTTCTTGTTTTTCTCATGGAACAGACGATGGTAAGTTTCCACACATTGTCTGTTCTGTTCGTTAGAGAGAGGCATCATGGCCCTGAAACTTTCAACCAGTGGTAAACCGATGGTGCGTCGGCATTGCTCCTTAGAACGTTTGGGCAAACCGAGCGTACCGAGCGTTGTTTGCAATGTGTCAATTATAATCTGGTTGGTGTCGCCAATGGTACCATCAAAATCAAGTATAATCAGTTTGTACATGTCAATTGGTCTAAAAGATTTTCGCATCCATCTTCTATCAAGTCGAGAGCCAATTCAAAGTCGCTGTCACCACCATAATATGGGTCGGGTACGCTCTCGGCATCTGTATAACTTTTAAAATATGTTTTCATGCGCAGCACTTTGTCGCGCTCGTCATCGTCAGTTGCCATGGACCTAATGGTGCGATAGTTGTCTTCGTCCATAGTGATTATCATATCGAACCTTTTGAAATCGCTCTCGGCATCAAACTGTCTGGCGTGGTGAACAAAATGGTAACCACGTGCTTTGCCGTGGAGTCTCATACGTTTGTCGGGCAGTTGCCCAACGTGCCAGCCGCCAATGCCCGCAGAGTCTATGTAAAACAAGTTGGTAAGTCCGCGATTGTCGACCATCTTTTGCATCACGCCTTCTGCTGCCGGAGAACGGCATATATTGCCTAAGCAAATAAAAAGAATTTTGATTCTTTTTTCTTTCATTATTCGTTTATAGTGGGATTGCTGTGGATGTTAAATGTGGTGGGGTGGTGCAAAGATACCAAAAAACAGTGAGATCAATAATGTTTGAGACAGAATATTCACAGCAATAACGTTTGTTTTACAATCGTAGGATGTGCCTCTGGTTGCTTCCGGTTTTTTTATTTATGAGCTATCTATCAATATCTTATATTATTATGGACTTGGTTTTGGAATTGAAAACGAATTGTAATCATTTAGTATGAGAATTACAAAACAAGTGTAACGATATTGACATTATTAGATAGTAAATTTGCAGCAGTGTAAAAACTGACAACTACAAGTATTCATCAACACTATAATAAAAGATGGAAAAAGGTTTATTCACTTTTTTGGTATTAACGCTTATGGTGCCTTTGGGAGACTATTTTGGCGAAGACACGATTTTGCCCAGTAACTTTGATTGGCGTGAGCAAGCACTCACTACCAATTATACTGTTACGGGAAAAGTGAGTTGTAATGGCGAAGGTGTCGTGGGAGTGGAGGTCTCGGATGGAGTAGAGATTGCGGTGACAGATTCGAACGGGGTATATCGACTGAATTCGAAGAAAGAGTTAGGTTATGTCTTTGTATCAATACCAAGTGGTTACGAGGTGAGTTTGGATGGGAACTCACCTCTTTTTTTTAAGTATCTGGATTCAAAAAAAGATAAATCTGTAGAAGAGGCCGATTTCGAGCTAAATAAAGTGGACAATGAAAAGCATGCTGTTTTGGCTATGGCCGACTTTCATTTGGCTGCTCAAAACGATGACATTAAGCAGTTCAGAAAAGTGGCCGACGATATCAACAGCTCTATTTCAGATCTTAAACGTCAGGGTTATAAAGTTTATGGGATAAGTTTGGGGGATGAGAGTTGGGATATTTATTGGTATAGTAATCATTTCACTATCAGAGAAGCTAAGGAGCAGATGAAGATAATTAAAGCCCCAGTGTTTCACAATATGGGAAACCATGATGGTAATCCGTATAAACAAGGTGATAGAGCTTCGTCGCAAAAGTTCATTGACGCATGCGGCCCCAAATACTATTCTTTCAATCTTGGCAAGGTACATTACGTTGTATTGGACAATACCGAGTACATCAACGAGAACGGCAGAGAAGGTCATGTAGGTAAAATAAACTTTCGCGAGTCCATTGAAAGTCAGCAGATGAACTGGCTAAAAAAAGATCTTGCGCTCATAGACAATAGTCATACGCCTATCGTTATTGCGATGCACTCGCCCATATACAAACATCCCGACCTTAAAAACGGAAAAGAGACATGTGATTATCTCCTAAAAAATGGTAGGGAATTAGAGGAGGTACTACGTAGATTTGATAACGTGCAAGTGCTTTCCGGACATCTTCACAAAGCTCATCATTTGCAACAAACGGCTCATATTATTGACCATAACACACCCGCCATCTGTGGTACATGGTGGTGGACAGATAAATTAGCGGGTAATTCTGTTTGCCAAGATGGTTCTCCGAGCGGTTACGGTGTGTACCTTTGGCAAGGCAATCAAGTGAAATGGTATTATAAAAGTGCTGCTCATTCAAAAAGCTACCAGTTCAGAAGTTATGACCTGAACACCACGTGGATCGCTCCAAAGAGTTACGCTCCCAAGTATATTAAGGATATGACGCAATATGCGCATAACTATGCCACACGCCGAAACGATAACAAAGTGCTTATCAACGTGTGGAACTATGACCCCGAATGGACTGTAGAGGTGAGTGAAAATGGAAAGAAACTTGATGTAACGCAGGTTCAAACGTATGACCCATTACATATCATTTCGTATGATGCCATACGTGTTAGGAGGGGTGGCGCACGCTTGGTCGATTTCCCAACAATTCCTACAAGTCATATGTTTATGGTGCAAGCCAACCATCCTAACACCACACTACTCATTAGAGTGACGGATCGTTTTGGAAACATTTATCAAGAAAAAATGATGCGTCCCAAAGCGTTTCATACAATGATGAAATAGGAGAGAATAGGTAGTAAATAATGATAATATTATGTACGATTAGTGTTTTGATTGTACGTAAGCGACCAATCTATCAGTCCGATCACCGGCGCCTCTGTAATAAACCAATGCCTGATAAGTATTTTGCGTTTGGAAAAAATTTCCTTCGGATGGAACTAACACAATCTTTCCATTGGGTTGTCGGAGAACATATTGGTAATTATAATAACCTTGCTTTAGTAAAACGTTAGCCTGATAGAGCTTGTCGGTGTCGTTCCAAGTCATTTTGTATTTGGGCGATAGGTGGTCATTGGTCCATGCTCCATTGAGATAGACCTCGCCCTGAAGACGTTGAGATACAAGACGAAAATGTGTCACAGCATACTCAGAAGTAACGTCGTTATCGTAATTATCTGATGTTCTGGGATAAAAGGCTCCGTCCGCATCTCTGTTATATACATAATTGGGGCGTGGATTGTCTTTCCAAACTGTGGCATGGTATGTATGTCCATCCCATGACACGCTTTCCAATCCCATCGTGGCGTGGTTCATGTCTAACATTTCGAATTTGCGAAATTCGTTGCCACCATCGAAGATCAGGTCTTTATTGTGACTCCATGCCATCCCATTGGGTGTGATGTATTGTGGTTTGACGTTGCGCGCGGCAGTGTGCCAAAGCCCATTTTGCAACACCACGGTTTTTATTTGCGTTGATGGGTCAGTTACTTTTGTATTGCCAAAATCCAACTTCATGGAAACCTGCTGGTACTTATCGTTTATTCCCGCGTCTGTATTAGCAGACACCTCCATGCTGAGTTTCATCATGGGCTCCAACACCATGAAGCAGGCTGTAAGTACGGTCGAGTCCTCGTTTTGCTCGTCGTATATGATAACTTTGTAGTTGCCACTCAATTTTAAAATACATTTCTCATTAGGTATGCGCAACGTGTAATGGGTGTAAAGCTGGTTCGTGCCTTGGGATTGCCTTAAATTCTCGATGACATTACCCTGCGCAAAGCCCTCACAATAATCGCTCTCGAAAATTCCCGAGGAAGTGGACCAGTCTGCGTCGCAGTGTTCCACTTTGTAAATGTAGCGATGGTAGTCGTGTGTTAGGACGTCAAACGATATGGTTATGGGGGTAGGTTGCCCTAATTCTATGACAGGCATACCCATCCAGTTTTCGCCTGCCATTACCTGTAACGAGGCTATCTTGGGGTCTGCCACGTTGTTTCGCTGTCCAAATGACATGAGAGTCGCGTTCGCCAATAATATGACAAAAAGAACCAGTTTGCTCATAGTAATAATGCGTTGATGACACAAATGTAATAAAATAAATGTAGAAGCAAATTATTTTTTGCTTTTATCACGGTCTGAATGTCAAAATAACGCCTTCCCCAAATTCAGGGAAGGCGTTTAATAAGTGTCTCTTTGTCCATGAGCATCATCATGCCTTGCTGTCAAAAAGCTATTGTTTCAACAATCCCTCCTTGGCCTTAACGCTAAGACATTGGCGTTTACAAAACGATGAAGACAATGGATTGACATCCAATCAACCTTTGATAGCGGCTACGCCAGGAAGTGTCTTTCCCTCAATGGCTTCGAGCATTGCACCGCCACCGGTAGATACGTAAGACACCTTGTCAGCCAAGCCAAATTTGTTGACGGCCGCCACGGAGTCTCCTCCGCCTACGAGAGAGAATGCGCCATTCTTCTGAGTGCTCTCTGCCACGTACTTGGCGATCTCGCCAGTACCATGCGCGAAGTTCTCGAACTCGAACACACCAACCGGTCCGTTCCACAAAATGGTCTTGGAGTCAAGAATAATTTTTTTCCAATTGGCCAAACTCTCTTCGCTTGCGTCCATACCTTCCCACTCGTCAGGTATCTGGTTTATTGGAAACTTTTTGCGCTCGGTATCGTTTGAAAATTCTTTACCGCAGATGGTCGCAACCGATAAAGAAAGATTCACTCCTTTCTTCTTTGCTTCCGCTAAAACATTAAGAGCTTCGGGTATAAGGTCGTCTTCGTGCAGGGATTTGCCGATTTTTCCACCTTGTGCCTTGATAAAAGTATAGCCCATGCCACCGCCAATGATAAGATTGTCTACTTTATCAAGCAGGTTTTTAATCACTCCGAGTTTTGAGCTTACTTTCGAGCCTCCGATAATGGCGGTGAAAGGGTGCTTGGCATTTTTCAAAACGCTGTCGATAGCGGAAACTTCTTTTTCCATCAAGAAACCCAACATTTTGGAATCTGCGTCAAAATAGTCAGCTATCACCGCTGTAGAGGCGTGCTTGCGGTGAGCGGTTCCAAAAGCGTCGTTTACATATACGTCCGCGTACGAAGCCAGTTTCTCAGCAAATTTCTTTTGCGACTCTTTCATTTTTTTTGCTGCGGCGTCGTATTCCGGAGTGCCTTTTTCTAAGCCTACGGGTTTTCCTTCCTCTTCAGGATAGAAGCGAAGGTTCTCCAGCAGCAGGGCTTCGCCCGGGGCGAGAGCCTTGGCCTCAGCCTCGGCATTGGCACAGTCTTTGGCAAACTTGACCTGCACGCCAAGTCGTTCTGACACGTCATCTACGATCTGGCACAAGCTAAGTTTCGCGTTCACCTTGCCCTTGGGCTTGCCCATGTGACTCATCATGATAACGGAGCCACCGTCATCCAATATCTTTTTCAAGGTAGGGAGAGCCCCGCGGATACGTGTGTCGTCTGTCACTTTGCCATTCTCATCCAATGGCACGTTGAAATCTACGCGAACGATAGCCTTTTTGCCGGCAAAATTAAATTGTTCGATTGTCATACTTTACAATATTTTATAGTGAGATAAATGGTCTTTTACTTATTGCAAAGTTACTTATTTTATATGATAATCTGAAGAGACAAACGTTGTTTTTTATCGTTGTCGCTCAATAATTAGCTTTTTGTCACGTCTGTGTCGCAACGAATGGGGCAAGTGTTGGTCTGTGCGACCGTTAGCCCATGTATATGGTCGTGTCATCGATACCAGCCTCGGCAAGGGCTTCTCGGCGTTCTCTGCACGTGCCGCACACGCCACAATGAAATTCCTCGCCTTTGTAGCAGCTCCATGTCTCGGAATAATCTATATTCAGAGTCTTGCCTCGACGCGCTATGTCCGCCTTGTTTATCCTTGTATATGGGGCGAGGATCTTGATGCCGGGAAACGTCCCGGCTTCTGTGGCCTGGCTCATGGCTTGTACAAATTGGGGTGTGCAGTCAGGGTATATGGTGTGATCTCCAGAGTGGTTGGCCATCATAACATACCTAAGATCATGGCTCTCAGCTATGCCAGTCGCTATGCTTAGCATAATGCCATTGCGAAAAGGTACCACCGTGGAGCGCATGTTGTCGTCATCGTAGTTCCCCTCCGGAATGTCCTCACCGCCCTTGAGCAAACTCGACCTGAAATACTGTGCCATAAAATGGAGTGGGATGGTGAGGTGCGGAATACCCAAACGCTGGCAATGTAGTTTGGCGAGGGGAATTTCTTTGGCGTTGTGCTTACTTCTATAGTCAAAGGAGATTCCCAAGGCTATTCGGTCCTTAAACTCGTAAAGCATGGTGATAGAATCCATGCCACCGCTCACTATCAATACACAGTCAGCCTTGTTTCCTTTCTCTATGCTTTTGTCGCGAGCCGATACTTCTCCTTTTTTTTCAGTCATATTTATATGTGTCTATTTTTATATCTGATTACTGATGCCTTGATTGTGTTGTCATGAATTTTTCCCATGTATGGGATTTGGGGGTGCTGAAAGCAGGTTTGCGTGCGCCCGCTTATCCGAAAAGCGCTCGCAAGGCACCCTCCACTTTTTTAACAGGGTGCATTTCTATCTTGAAGTTTTTGCGGCTAAGGCTTTTTATGTTGTAAGATGGCAGTATGATGTGGGTGAATCCAAGTTTCTCCGCTTCTGTGATTCGTTGCTCCACGCGGCTCACCGGTCTCACCTCGCCACTCAACCCCACCTCGCCACACATGCACCAGCCAGACTCTATGGGGGTGTCCACGTTACTTGAGAGAACCGCGGCTATAACGCTGAGGTCCATGGCCATGTCCGTGACACGCAATCCTCCAGCTATGTTCAGGAACACGTCTTTCTGCATGAGTTTAAAACCGACGCGTTTTTCCAATACGGCAAGCAACATGTTGAGCCGTCGCTGGTCGAATCCTGTGGCCGAGCGTTGTGGGGTTCCATATGCCGCGGAAGAAACGAGAGCCTGTGTTTCTACCAAGAAAGGACGAACACCTTCTATAGCCGAACTGATGGCCACGCCCGACAATCCTTCGTGATCTTCCGTCAACAAGAGTTCTGATGGGTTGGGTACCTCGCGCAACCCATCTTGGCACATTTCGTATATTCCTAACTCCGAGGTACTGCCAAACCTGTTTTTGACGCTCCGTAGTATGCGGTACATATAATGTTGGTCTCCCTCAAACTGTATCACAGTATCCACGATGTGCTCCAAAATCTTTGGGCCGGCCAAAGTACCCTCTTTGTTAATATGGCCTATGAGAATGACGGGCACGCCACTTGTTTTGGCAAAACGGAGCAGCGTCGCGGCACATTCTCGCACTTGCGTAACGCTACCCGGCGACGAGTCCACCGTCTCTGTGCACATGGTTTGGATAGAGTCTATGACGACAAGCTCGGGCAATACTTCTTGAATATGACCAAAGATGTTCTCTAAAGAGTTCTCACACAATATAAAAATATTCTCTGCGTTAGTCGAATTCAATCGTTCCGCGCGCATTTTTATTTGGTGTGCGCTTTCCTCCCCACTGACATACAGTATGCGTCTCTCTGGCATGCCAAGGATGGTTTGCAGCGTGAGAGTTGATTTTCCTATGCCCGGCTCACCGCCTAAAAGAGTGATGCTGCCTGGAACCACACCCCCTCCGAGCACCCGGTTCAGTTCCTTGTCGTGCGTGTCGATACGTGGCTCGTCCTTGGCGGCGATTTCATTCAAGCGCACAACCTTGACTTGAGACGCAATGTTCCCGGCCGGCTGGCGGCCGCCGTGGCGCAATGTCATGGCCGCATTGCTCGCGGCGCTGGTGCCCGTCGTTCCTGAAACCTTGATTTCCTTGAATGAAGACCATTCTCCACAAGATGGGCATTTGCCCAACCACTTGGACGAGTCGTAGCCACAGTTGCTACAAACATACATTATTTTTTCTTTGGCCACAATGTAATATTTTAAACATGTAATATTATTCTACAGCATGTCGCGCTTGCTCACTTGATTAAGCGCACTGGGCTTGGGGCGTCGTTCTGTCATGGTCGCGTTTGTTGCGCTTGGACATAAGAGGCTTGTGGCGCGCCCACGCTTGTTTGGTATGCCTATTGCAAAAGTAGTTTTTTTTTCCGTATTTGCAAAATATAATTATTAACTTTGCAACATTATGAATAGATACCTAATTCTCTTGCTGCTGGCGGCTGTCACGCTGGGCTTTTATGGTTGTGGCCAATCGTACAACGAGCGGCAACGCCAATCTATGAGAGAGAGAATGGAACTGGCTCGACAAGATTCCGCCGCTTTCAAGATTGCTACGACTCCCACCATGGATTGCCTTCCGTTGTTTATCGGCGTGGAAGACAGCTTGTTCCAAAAGCGAGGAGTGGATGTTAGGCTTTGCGCCCGTACCTCGCACTTGGATGGTGACACTTTGATAGCCGGCGATTATGTAGCGGGTGTCGTCAGCGATCTTGTTCGTACCGAGCGCCTGAAAAAACAAGGCGTAACACTGCGCTACGTGGCCGCTACTAACAGCTATTGGCAGTTTGTCTCCAACCGCCTTTCACGTGTCAAGAAATTAAGTCAGATGTCGGACAAAATGCTGGCCATGACACGGTATTCTGCCACTGACTATCTTTCTGATCTTGCCATAAATGGTGCAAAAACCAAGTCTGACGTGTACAGAGTTCAAATCAATGACGTGAGCCTAAGGGTAAAGATGTTGCTCAACAATGAGATGGATGCGGCCATGTTGACAGAGCCACAAGCCACCATGGCGCGCATCTTCAAAAGCCCAGTGCTGATGGACAGCCGTGACAAAGGGGTCAGGCTCGGTGTTATGGCGTTCAGCGAGCGGGTCTTGGCCAAAAAGGACCACCAGCGTCAACTTAAGCTATTTATAAAGGTGTACGACGCAATTTGCGATTCCGTCAACATCAATGGGGTTTCGCGCTATGGGCGGATTATAAAAAAATACATGTTTGTGGATGATCGCGTGGTCAAAGCGTTGCCCCAACTGCGATACCAACATGCAGCTCCGCCACGCGAGAAAGATGTCATGCGGGCACGTGGATATTTGAGATAATTCACGGAGTTTCCCTATTTTAGTCTATATCTTTTAATATTATGGATAATAAACAGCAAACGGCTGACTGGGTCGTGCGCCTACAAGCGATTCAGCAGATACAGCAAGATATCGTGGAGCATGGATATTTGGGACAAGCCCTCCATGCCACCCGTTGCTTTCTCGACAATTTCCAGCACGAGGCACTTGGGAACAGGTTGGCGGAAATAGAGCAAGACTACCGCTTGATGTGCGATTTCTTGAGAAAAGGTTTCCCGGACGAAAAGCGTGAGATGTTGTACGAAAGGCTGTTAGACAAATTGTACAGTTTGGCGCACGATATAGAGCTGGATTATAGAATAGTCAATGACCCCAAGGTGGGAGCGTATGCGCGCGCTAAATCTTTCGTGGATTTGAACATGGAAAGTGTTAAGAGCAATCTGGAGGCTTTCGTGACGGATTTGGCCATGGCCTCCTTGGAAACCGAAAAAGAGAAGACGGCCAAGATTAAAACGCTGCATGCCAATCATCAACAATATATACAGGCACTATTCAGCGCGCTGCTTTTCTCGCACCAATGGTCGCGCGAGTTTGCTCAAGGGATGGGCGAACTGCTCGTGTCGCCTACCATTGACTCCAATGATGCGATGGCACTCGTGGCCTGTATCATGCTTGGCACCATCATGACGGGCGATCCTGAGCGAGAGTTGGCATTGGTTAATGTTTATGAGCGCGCGACAGAAACCAATATTAAGCAGCGCGCTTTAGTGGGATGGGTTTTTGGACTTCATGGCCTGCGCATTGATAAGTTTCCAACGTTGGCTAAGCGGGTTGAAAGCCTTTTGGACGACGCAAAAGTGAGAGAGGAATTGGCAGAACTTCAAATACAAGTCATTTACTGTCGAAATGCGCAGCGAGATAACGAAAAACTTCGCAAAGACATCATGCCTACCTTGCTCCGTCATCAGAGTTTTGAGATGGATGGACTGAACGTCAGGGAGAAAGAGGATGATACTTTAGACGACATTCTCAATCCAGACGCCGCTGACCGCAAGATGGAAGAGATGGAAAACAGCATTCGCAAAATGATGGAGATGCGCGACCAAGGAGTGGACATCTACTTTGGCGGATTTTCCCAAATGAAACGTTTCTCGTTTTTCAACACGCTTTGCAATTGGTTCATGCCCTTTATACCAGAGCATCCACAGCTCCAGCACATAGACTCGGAATTTCTCCATTCGGGAATGGTCAGAGCCATTATGTCAAGTGGCTCTTTTTGTGAGTCAGACAAATACAGCTTTGTTTTAGGTACATCGAGCATTTTTAACAAACTCCCAGACAATATCAAGGAGATGCTCAACTCTGGCAATGTGGCCATGATGGGCATGGAGTCGGCAAATGTAGATCCTACTGACAAAAGCTATGTTCGCCGCATGTATTTACAAGACCTATACCGATTTTTCACGCTGTGCGACGCTCGGGGAATGTTTCCTAATCCTTTTGAGAGCCAACGGTTCTTGTTTATGGTCGAAACACCCATGAGAAGCAAGATGGCAAATGAGGCAAGACGCATTCAGAGATTCTTGCTAAAGCAAAAGATGCTCGACTCACTAACACGTCTCTTCTACCAGTACAAAGAGTTGGGAAACATTGATGACATGCGCATGGAAGCCCGAATAAAGATGCGTGAGCGAAAATATTTTGAGGCACAAGCCATCTACTCTCAGATTGTCGAGATTGCGCCGGATGACGACAGGGCCGTCATGGGGCTGGCGCAAGCTGCGTTCAATGTTGGCAACTACGCGGAAGCGGCGACTCAATACAAAAAACTTTACGAGCGCTATCCGCAACGTGGGGGCGTCGTTCTCAACTTGGCCATCTCGTTGATTAATGACGATCGAGCCGCGGAAAGCATGCAGTTGCTATACCGTCTTGAATATGAGAACCCCTCGGACGCCAATGTGAAACGCGCCTTGGCTTGGGGTTACCTCTGGCTTGGCAATGCTGAACGCGCCAAAGAGCTATACGACAAAATCCTATGTGGTGGCGACTGCGACTCGTCCGACCATCTCAACGCTGGCTACTGTAACTGGTTTTTACGCGACGTTGGTGGGGCAGTGGAACTTTTCAAGATTGCAGTCAAGGAAGATGACGGCAACGTATCATCCACTCAAGATATGATGGATTGGTTTGCCCAAGACGCAAAGTTACTTGATAAATATAATATTGGCAATACGGAACGCAAGTTGGTGGCTGACATGGTGGTGGCAAGCGATACTTTATAGTTTCAGTATGTCCATAGGGTCGCTCAACAAGATGCTCGCTCCGTGCTCCAACAAAAACGAGCGGTCGCGAAACCCCCATAACACAGTCAGGCAGGGTAGGGAGCTGTTTTTTGCCGTCTCTATGTCCACATCGCTGTCACCGACATACACGGTGTCTTTCGCAGTACATCCCAATTGCACCATAGCCTCAAGCACCATGTCGGGCGAAGGTTTTTTGTTGATGCCACGCCGTTCTCCGATGGCCACTTGCACAAGGTCGCCAAAGTATTTGTTTACAAGGCTTTTCGTGGCTTGGTCAAATTTGTTGCTTACCACGGCCACGCCTTTGTGCTGGGCTTTGAGTTGCCCCAACATCTCTAAAATACCAGGATATGGCTTCGTATTATCCTCGTTATGGACTAAATAATGCTCTTGAAAGCACTTGAACACTTGCTCGAACAAAGGGTTGTATGTGCCATGTGGAACTGTTCTTTCCATCAGTTTCCTAACGCCATTGCCCACAAATCCTTGTATCTGCTTCACTGAATATACGGGCATGCTGTTGGTGCTCAAGGCATAATTGCAGCTCGCCGCCAAGTCGTCAATGCTATTGAGAAGGGTGCCATCCAAGTCAAAGATATAATTATTGTATTTCATTGTAATCGTATAAATTATCCCTACGAAATGCAAAAATACTAATAATTTTCGAAACATCTCGATATTTTGTTAAATGCCAATGCTGCAAACCATGCTATATAAAACTATTTTCCTGTAATATAGCATTACCATTTTTCCTATTTATCAAAAGCTAAAGATATTTATTTTTTATTTGTTTGATATGATGGCAATAATTAAAATGTTTAAAAAATATCACAAATTTAATACCTATAAAATCAATCATTCTACAACGTTATAGGGCAAATATATATCACAAAAATTCTTCGAAGAAAGATCAAAAGGTCCGTTCTGTTGCTATTAATATCTATTGATACTGCGATTAAGCCTTTATGACGCTGTGTTTAGTATCTGTTTATGCTGTGAATAATACTTATTTGGTACGTGATTAAATAGCGATCGCCAAGCAATTAGAAAACTTTTTATTGCTATTTTTTAAAGATAAAATATAAGTGCTTGCATCACAAATGGTTGCAAAAAACTTTCATTTCTTACAAATTTGGGCCCAGTTGGCCCTTCGCTTTGAAATAGCTTATCTACAGTAATAGTTTTGTTAGATGTTTTCAATGTTTTTTTTGCTTACTTAAAAAAGCGACTTCGAAACAAAAGGAGAGATAGACTTCTTTGAAAATATCAATCATTTTAATTATATATTTTTTGGCATGTATATGAATTTCTCACTTAACAAAGGTAGTTAATGTCACGCATCAAAATACATGGAGATTCTGTAGGCGTTTTTAAACGTACCTAAAAACGGTTTGTTCAAATATAATAGGTGTTATGATAAATAGAAATAAATAATATATAAATACTGTTAAAGCTATCCAAAAAATTGATAAAATCAAAAATAATTCATACATTTGCGCTGCATTATGTTTTTTATAAATTAAAAAAGGAATAGAAACATGAAGAAAATTTTAATCATAGCTCTGATGTTTGTTGCAAGCGTTAATGTAGCATTTGCACAGGCACAGATTAAGTTTGACAAATTGAGTCACAACTTTGGAACATTCGCAGAGTCTAATTCAGTTCAGAAATGTACGTTCAGTTTTACAAACGCTGGTGACCAACCTTTGGTTATCAATCAGGCCGTAGCCAGTTGTGGATGTACAGTTCCATCTTACACCAAGGTACCAATTAAGCCTGGACAAAAAGGTACTATTACCGTTACATATAATGGCAAGGGTAAATTTCCAGGTCATTTCAAGAAGACTATCACCATCCGCTCAAATGGTGTTCCGGAGATGACACGCTTGTATATTGAAGGTAATATGCAAGAAGCCAAAGATGATAAGAAATAGAATTGAGTTCCACATGTGACGGTCGTTGCATGTGGAATTTTTTGTTTATTAAATAAAGCTGATATTATCTAAAATATTCAATTGTAAGTTGAGTTTATCGAAGACTGGTCCACGACTAACCTTAAGGCAGGATCTAAAAATAAATATGAAGTATAAATATTAAGTAAAAGCATGAATTACGTTTTGTCAACATTAGTTTTCTTTACGATTCAAAACACGAGCTCGTTTTATTGAGTGGCTCGCTACGTACCATCACTTACTTAACATTTTACCTTGAAAATAAACTCAAAATGTTGCAAGATATTTTTTTAGACCAACCTAACCCTATCACAAACTTTTACGACTATTTGTCAGTGCCTGTAAAAACTGATAATTTCCTTTTAATTATATAACCTATAAAAATCTATAAAATTCTATGCAAGAAACTGTAACTAAAGCTCTTACGGGAGATTTTAACAAGAAAAAAGGCTTGTGGTTTTTAATCGCTGCCATTATCACCCTGATAGTTTGGAATCTTCCAATCTCTGTTTTTGGCATTGCTGGGCTAACCATTGTGCAACAGCGTGTAATAGCCATATTTGTGATGGCTATTATCTTATGGCTCACAGAAGCTATCCCAGCTTGGGCAACGTCAGTCACAATTATTTTTGTACTGCTGTTTTGTGTGAGTGACTCGTCCTTTAATTTCCTACAAGGAAACACTGGCGAATACGGTCAGCTTTTAGACTCGGTTGGTATCATGGCATGTTTTGCTGATCCAACTATCATCCTTTTCTTGGGTGGTTTTATTTTGGCTATTGCGGCCACAAAATCGGGTCTTGATGTATGGATGGCAAATACACTCATCAAACCGTTTGGAACTAAGAGCAAGAATGTCCTCTTAGGATTTATGCTTATCACGGGGTTATTCTCCATGTTTATCTCCAACACTGCGACGGCTGCCATGATGCTTACTTTTCTTACTCCTGTGTTTAAGGCTCTGCCAGCTAATGGTAAAGGACGTATAGCACTGACCATGGCAATCCCTATCGGTGCCAATCTTGGTGGTATGGGAACACCTATCGGAACGCCTCCTAACGCTTTCGCTTACAAGGTTTTAAATGATCCTGCAGGAATGAATATGAATATTGGCTTTGGACAGTGGATGATGGTGATGGCACCTTTAGTTATCATATTGCTGATCATAGCATGGTTCATAATGTGCAAACTTTTCCCATTTTCAAAAAAGAATATAGAATTGAAAATAGAGGGAGATATGCATCACAATTGGCGCACGGTAGTTGTTGGAGTTACGTTTGCCATAACAATTTTCTTGTGGGTATTTGGCAAGCAGCTTGGTATCAACGCTAACACAGTGGCTATGCTACCTATCGCAGTGTTTGCTTTTACGGGTGTTATCACGTCAAAAGATTTACGTGACATTGATTGGGGCGTTATTTGGATGGTTGCTGGTGGATTTGCGCTTGGCCTTGCCCTTAATGGAACAGGATTGGCAGAAGTGGCTATCAAATCTATACCCTTTGGAGAATGGAGCCCAATTGTCATTTTAATTATAGCTGGATTGGTATGCTACTTCCTATCAAACTTTATCAGCAATACTGCTACAGCAGCCTTGATGATCCCTATCTTGACCGTTGTATGCGAAGGCATGGGCAACAAGTTGGATATTATCGGAGGTACATCTACTGTCCTCATTGGTATTGCTATTGCCGCATCTGCAGCAATGTCTCTGCCAATTTCCACTCCACCGAATGCTATAGCCTACTCCACTGGTCTCATAGAGCAGAAAGATATGGCTAAGACCGGATTGATAGTTGGTTTTATCACGCTGATAATTGGTTTCTCATTATTGATAGTGGTAGGCAAGATGGGTATCTTATAAACAGCTTTGAATAAACAAACCATTAAATGGTAAATAAAACGAAAGGAGCTGCCAAAAACTATTTGACAGCTCCTTTTGGTTGTATATAATTGAAAACTCATTCAAATTTTAATCCATTCCACTTCATTGTTATTGTTGGCAACATATTTTTTATCTTATCGTTCTCTTCGCTCGAAAATATAGGAACAGAGCGATGCACAACCATGGTCTGGTTGGAAACAGATAGAGAAGCACTTACCAATATTACATTGAGTTTCTGACTTATATTTGTAAAATCTTCTTGTGTCATCGTATCTGGTTTAACCAATTGGCAGAACTTGGCTTTGTCGGATAATGGGTTTGTCAAATGTATGGGATGCCATTCTTGATTGTAAAAGCAGACCTTACTCTCTTTTTGCGGTGCACTCCATGTCTGAACAACACAAATGATGGAGTCATCACTTTGATATGGCAGCCGCTTTATGTCCAATTCGACAGCACTATTTAAAGTAATATGGAGATAATCTGCTGTGATCGTATCTATCTTGCTCGTTCCTTCTAAGCTATGTTTCACTTCTTTTTTTGTGCTTGTGGAAACGTATTTCGTCATTTCCAATCGAGAGTCGTGCCCTATATAAGGAATCATTTTGATGGGCATTGACAGCCATAAATCTACCATTGACTTCGAAAATGTAGGTAGGGATATCATAAAAGTGCCCCATAACAATGCCGTTTTAAATTTCATCTTTGCTTTTTTTGGTTGCATTAATAACCTTACAAACGAAGGAATATTGCCATCACATCATTAAAAAAATTAAATTGAAAACGGTCCGAAACGCATTTGGGCAGTCCAACTATTTTTATGAGGAGAAACAAAGATGGTAAAAAGATGGCCGAATCCCATAGGCGAAACTCCACCAGCATAAAAAACGCTGCCATCATCTTCAAAGTCCATTGTAATGGAATAATCTTTTTTCATAGTTTTTGCAATGGTAGAAAGTTGGGTGAGTGCTTGCTGTTTGTTTTTTTTATTCATATAACAGCGAACTTCACATAACTTTTGTTGTGCAAATTTGAAAGTGATTTTATCCCATTTGAGCCCTCTGTAATGGATATTTTGATAAACCACTAAGCTAGTGTCGGAAGTTGTTGGTTCGCCCAGTGAAGATTTGATGTTTATAATAGCATCATCAAAAATAGTTCCGAACTTCAACTTCTTCAATTCTTGTGCTTGTGTCAATGTTGCAAACATTAGGCATAGTGTCATCAGAATTTTTTTCATTTCCTTTTTCTGTTAATAAATAAAATTATTTTAATAGATCCGTCCACCGGTCTATGTAAGTTGAGTAGGCAAAGATAAAAAATATCACAAACAGTTATAAGTCATAATATACTTCAAACCATTTTTATCCTTGCACTGCAAAGATAAACAATTTTATATATATTACCAAAGAATAGTCTACTTAATATTATCGTGTAAACACGAAAAAAAATGACGTTGTTTTAAGAGTGTGAGATGGTTTCACTTTCACAAAAAACACCTGTGGCAAGAGTAATAACATTTGGTAATAACAATTGGTGGTATCAAGAGATGCGGACAAGAACGTAGAAGAAGACTATATCGTTCTAAACAAAAAAGGAAAGCCAGAGCTATCTAAAAGACGAGCTCTGGCTATCAACAAAAGATTAGAGAAGTTATAAAAGCGTTCCTATTGTCCCACTTGCAGTTTGTCAAAATTGATATCTCCAGTTCCATGCACTCTCTTTCGGAATTTTTTGACGTTGCCAGATAGAGATATATCGCCGACGCCTTGCAAGTCGAGGGACGCATAACCACTATTTACAAAATGGATGTTAACATCCCCTACTCCTTTCAATTTGACATCGCTTCGTTTGGCTGTGAGCGACTTTATATCAATGTCCCCAACTCCCAACAATGTGGAATGAAACTCGTCACAAATCACATTTGCCATCTCTATGTCACCACTCCCTTTTAGATAAAGGTTGAGCGTGTCTGTATCAAGCGTGCCATTGATACAAAAATCGCCAGAACCTTCCATCGAAATGCCTATTAAATCTGGCGAGGTGATATATAGCACAGGAGAAGGATTATTATTAAACAAATTTACATCTACGAACTTCTTTTCAACACTCACAACAAGGGTGTTGCCAGAGAAACTTGTTTTTATGGCATTAACACGACTTTCAGGACCTACTACCTTGGCTCCAAACGTGTCGGATTGTGCAAAAAAAACGTCACATGCTCCTTTAATTTTGATAGCTGTAAATGGCCTTACATGGCGCACGCTGGTAACTTCTGTGCTGTTGAATGTCTTTGAATAATTGCTACATGAGCATAGCGTAACAACTGAAACAAATAATAATAAAGTTTTTTTCATGTCATCTGCATTGTTTGTTTTATATTTAGACGAAATGGAATTAAAAATGGTTGCAAGCATCGTTCTGTTTTTGCAAAAAAATAAAAAATCTTTGTTTAAGCTCTGTATTTGTAGTATATTTGTAAATTAAAGAAAGCTTTATTTCAGAAAAAGATTTATTAATAGATATTGGTAGATGCGCAATATATATCAGATTGGTCTTGACGTGGGGTCGACTACAGCAAAAATTGTCGTTTTGGATAACAACCATCGCTTGGTATTTTCGCATTATGAGCGGCACAACGCCAAAGTTATGGCATTGGTGTCCAAGTATATTGATGAAATATACAAGCAGTTCGGCGATATAGAAACGAAACTATGTGTCACGGGGTCGGTAGGTATGCAAACAAAAGAGCAGCTAAAAGCCGATTTTGTGCAAGAGGTAGTGGCGGCCACAGTGTTTGTGCGCGAACGTTATCCGAAGGTTAAAACACTTGTTGATATTGGTGGCGAAGATGCCAAGGTGGTTTTCTTCAATGGCAAAAGTATGGAGCTGCGCATGAATGGTAACTGCGCGGGAGGTACGGGAGCTTTCATAGACCAAATGTCGGTGCTTATGGGTTGTGACAACGCAAAAATGAGCGCGTTGGCCGAAAAGGCCCAACATGTTTATCCAATGGCAGCGAGATGTGGAGTGTTTGCTAAGACAGACGTTCAAAATCTCATGTCGCGCAATTTGCCAAAAAGTGACATTGCTGCCAGTATTTTCCATAGTATTGCCGTTCAAACTGTAACAACGCTTAGCCGCGGATGCGACTTCACTCCTCCAATATTGCTTTGTGGCGGCCCTCTCACATTTCTGCCAGCTCTGCGAAAAGCGTTTTCTGAATACCTTAAGATACCATACGACGATTTGACCGTACCTGAAAATGGCAATCTGATACCTGCAATGGGTTGCGCATTTAAATCCGGCGAAACAAAACCGAGGAAATTATCCGAGCTCAAAGGATTGTTGGCGCAGTCTGCACAAAAGCTCGTTGACCGATCTCGAGCGGATCAAAGAAACTGCAAAGTAGTCACCGGCACAGGCTCCACGTCAAGGCACGACAAAACCGATGCTCAAGAAGGGTTGCCGCCACTGTTTGAAAATGTGGCACATTACCAAAATTGGTTGAAATCTAAACAACAATATGCTACCCCACTCTATCCCTTAAAACGTGGCGTGGAAGAAGTGGTCATAGGCGTTGACTCTGGTTCCACCACCACTAAAATAGTGGCTGTAAGAATGAACAAGGAGGGTAAAGGCCAAATTGTTTTCAAAGATTATGCCATGAATCTTGGCAATCCTATCAAGGCCGTGTCTGACGGTTTGCTACGCCTGCAAAAAGCAGCGGACAAGGTGGGGGCTGATATACACATTGTGGGTTCTTGCTCTACAGGCTATGGAGAGGAACTCATCAAAACGGCATTCAATTTGGATGACGGAATTATAGAGACGATGGCTCATTATCGCGCGGCAGCTCATCTTATGCCCAATGTGTCGTTTATACTCGACATTGGTGGCCAAGATATGAAAGCTATCTTTGTGGAGAACGAGGTTGTAGTGCGCATGGAGCTGAACGAGGCGTGCTCGTCAGGATGTGGGACATTCATTCAGACTTTCGCGCACAACCTTGGTTATGAAGTGGAAAACTTTGCCCGATTGGCCTGCAATGCCCAAAAACCTTGCGATCTCGGCACGAGATGCACGGTGTTTATGAACTCCAAGGTGAAACAAGTGATGCGCGAGGGAGTTACAATCGAGGATATAGCATGTGGATTGTCATATTCCGTGGTACGCAATTGCTTATACAAAGTGTTGAAACTTCATGGGAATGAACATCTTGGCAACAAGATAGTAGTGCAAGGTGGCACTATGAAAAACGACTCTGTAGTACGTGCTTTTGAACTGTTAACTGGCACCAAGGTGGCCCGTGGCAACATGCCAGAGATGATGGGAGCGTATGGATGCGCGCTCAATGCAATCAATCTGTTTGAGCAAAAAAATGTAAAGTGTTCTCGAAGCATAGCAGACCTATTATCCGTATCAGCTTATAATACCAAATTGCTCAATTGTAAAGGTTGTGAAAATAACTGCTTCGTAACCCAGTATACATTTGCCGGCACCCATAAATTTTACTCTGGGAACAAGTGCGAGCGTATTTTCAACAATAAGGGCAAGGGGGCTTCAAAAGGCAAAAACATCTATATCTACAAATACAAGCTGCTTTTTGACAGAAAGTGTGTCGAGAAACCATCTTGCCAACGTGTTGTCGGCATACCTCGCGTGTTGAACATGTATGAGGATTATCCGTTTTGGCACGCCCTGTTTACAACAGCTGGGTTTGGTATAATGCTTAGCGATGAATCTACCTTCCATCGCTACGAGGAGGCATTGGGAAGCGTGATGAGTGACAATATCTGTTTCCCTGCCAAACTCGTGCATGCGCATATCCAAGAACTTGATGATAAAATATCGAAACTCAACGGTGACAAAACAGGATTTATCTTTATGCCTTATGTTGTTTATGAACAGCAAGACGATAACAGAAATATAAACAGCTACAACTGCCCCATTGTCTCCGCGTACTCTGATGTGATACGAGGTGCCATGAAATTGCGTACGCATGTGGATTCTCCGGTTATCAATTTTAGGGATAAAGCTCTTTTGAAAAAACAAATTTTCGGTTATCTCAAGAAACTCGGTGTGTGCAAAAGTACTATTGACAAAGCTTATAGTGCCGCCATATTGGCACAAGACGCCTATACAAGTGAAGTAAAAAAAATGGCGGAGGAAATTCTCGCAGATGGAAGAGCGAATGGTAATTTTACGATTTTGCTGGCTGGTCGCCCCTACCACACCGACCCCTTGGTACAACACAAACTATCTGAAATGATAGCGTCATTGGGCGTAAATGTCATTTCTGAGGATATAGTGCGCAACGATTTCAATACAAGCGCTGGCGACACATACCTTGTTAAGCAGTGGGCTTACATGAGTCGCATCATCAAAGCGGGTCAATGGTGCGCAGAACAACCAAACGATGTACACTTTGTGCAGATGACATCTTTCGGATGTGGACCAGATTCTTTCATACAAGATGAGGTTCGAGACATTCTGAAACGGCATGGAAAACCTTTCACATTATTAAAAATAGATGATGTCAGCAATATTGGCAGTCTTAAACTTCGCGTAAGGTCTCTTGTCGAATCTCTTCGAGGGGGGAACAAAGCAGGAAAGTTATCCGCGCATGACAGAAAGGGTGTCATAAAATCAAACACAAGCCATGAAGAGGCAAATGCGCTTCCGCCAATTTCACGTCACATTTTGGCGCCTTACTTTACGGAGTATCTCACTCCTTTGTTGCCATCTCTTTGCCGACTTTTTGGCTGGGATGTCGAGGTGCTTCCTCCGAGCGATTCTGAAAGTGCCAAGTATGGATTGAAGTATGCCAATAACGAAGTGTGTTATCCTGCGACACTGATTGTTGGCGATTTTGTCAAAGCATTGCGTTCCGGACAATATGACCTCGACAAAATATCTGTGGTTATGACCCAAACGGGTGGACAATGCAGAGCCACTAATTACGCTGCGCTCATTCGACGTGCCATGCAAGCCAACGGCTTTGACAAGGTGCCATTAATCACACTTGGAGTGTCTACGAGCGCGGAAGAGGAGTATAAAAACCAAAGCGGCAAACTCGATGTGCCTTGGATTAAGTTTGCCCCAATCATTACGACAACATTTCTATATGGTGATACAATCTCAAAATTTTACCACTCATCAGTGGTAAGATTGAAAAGGGATGCCATTGTAGTTGGAGCTAAATCGAGCAATGCCGCTCTCGCTTTACGCGACAAATATTTAAATTTGGCCTCTACACAAATACTAAAGAACAGCCCCAAGGGGCTTATGAATCTAATTGCCCAAGCAGCAGAGGAATTTAATGCAATCACAGAAGAACGAGACGTGCAGACAGTTGGAATTGTTGGCGAGATCTTCTTGAAATTTAATCCTTTTGCGCATCAGTTCCTGGTAGATAAAATACTATCCAAAAATATTGAGGTTGTACCCGCTCTTCTGTCACCATTTTTTCTGCAAAACTTTGTCAATGTTATTGTTGAGAAACAAATGGGACTATGTCATTCGAATGTACCCGACTTTGTCGTCAAAAGCATTTATAGCTTGATATGGCGTAGACAAAAGAAAATCAACAAAATAGCCTCACGTTTTAGGTATTTCCGTCCATTTACCAATATATTTGAAGAAGCAAAAGAAGTGGATGGCATCGTTTCATTAGCCGCGCAGTTTGGTGAAGGTTGGTTATTGCCGAGTGATGTTATAAGCATGGTAAACCAAGGTGTTACTAATGTCGTGAGCTTACAACCCTTTGGTTGTATCGCGAACCATATAGTTTCGAAAGGCATCGAAAAGAAACTCAAAAACCGATACCCTCAACTTAATCTTGTATCCCTTGATTTTGACTCTGGAGTTTCATCTGTGAACGTTGCCAACCGATTGCTACTCTTTCTCGATAGCATTGCGGTTTAAACGTAACTATTCCGTTTCCAAATTTGCTCAGGGCATAAGCCATATGGGAAACTGAATGGTTACGTAGATATAAAATTATTACAGAGACTCTCTATTTAACTAATTTCATGATTTATGGAAAAATAAAAATTATAAATGATGTAAGAAAAATAAAAAGTATCAAAGCCAAATAACTAAAAGGAGCTCATAATAAAAGAAATAATTTGTTGATTTTCTCTTTTAGGTATTAGATACTCAATAAAAATAGCTAAATTTGCATTTCAGAAATCAACTAATATTAAAAACAAACTTTGTATTATGAAACCAACATTGTTACTTCTTGCTGCCGGTATGGGCAGTCGTTACGGTGGTCTCAAACAATTGGATGGATTGGGCCCCAATGGTGAGACTATCATGGATTACTCCATTTATGATGCTATCCAAGCTGGATTTGGAAAGATCGTTTTTGTGATACGCAAAGATTTTGAAGAACAATTTCGTAAGCAAGTGTTATCCAAATATGAAGGTCACATTCCCGCAGAACTTGTGTTTCAAGATATAGACGCCATTCCTGAGGGATTTACGGTACCCGATGGGCGTGAAAAACCATGGGGAACTAACCATGCGGTGCTGATGGCTAAAGATGTTATTAAAGAGCCGTTTTGTGTAATCAATTGTGACGATTTTTATAATCGAGACTGTTTCAAGGTTATCGGGAAATTCTTGGCAGACCTTCCAGAAGATAGCAAGAATCGTTATGCCATGGTAGGCTTCCGCATTGATAACACGTTGAGCGAGAATGGAACCGTAGCACGAGGAATTTGTACGAAGGATGAGAAAGGAAACCTTGCCACGGTCGTTGAGCGTACTGAGATAGAGCGTCATGGTGAGGACATTCAATACAAGGATGAAAAAGAGCAATGGGTAACAGTGGACAAAAATACACCTGTGTCAATGAATGTATGGGGATTTACACCCGACTATTTTGATTATAGCCAGGAATATTTCAAGGAATTCCTTTCTTGCCCCGAAAATTTGGAGAACAAAAAAGCTGAGTTTTTCATTCCACAGATGGTTAACAAGCTCATTAATGAAAACACAGCTACTGTTAAAGTCTTAGATACCACAAGCAAGTGGTTTGGTGTAACCTATGCCGCCGATCGCCCTGGAGTGGTGGCTAAGATACAGAAATTAGTGAGCGAAGGTGTTTATCCAGAAAAATTGTTTTAAGAAACTACATCTTTTTCTTCGGTATTCGTGTAATAGCACATGGATATAAGAGCTCACCGTGAATGTAGATTTAATACAAACAGGATAAGCGTCAGGATAGAAGTGCAATGTTTTTGCGCAGCAAATATCCCCTCCCAAGGAGGTGCGGACATGCTTTATTATTTTAGAGTATGACACAGTTCAGATGACATCTTCAAAAAAAGCGATGGCCTTCACAGGCAATCGCTTCTAATCTTCAATAGGAATTAGTTTTTTCAAGGTAAAAAGATTGTTTTCAGGATAACAGATGCAAAGATAACATTAATATTCTTAGATAACAAACTTTTAAATCTCTTTTTTTAAGAAATATTTCTTTATAATAACATTAATATCTTTTTTGTAAGCATCCAATATCTGTCGTATAGACGGCAAATATTGGAAGTACAAACATAAAGTTTTTCGGACAAAGATATTATAAAAAGCTTTCACCACACAATGGAGGTTAATATGGGATAATTACCACGCTCCTGCTGGACTTTGGGGACAGCATCAAGGTATTCGTCGTAGTCAGGGAGAAGAACAACCTGCTCTATGAGCACATAGAAGAGTGCGAATTGTCCGACAATGCTCATTCGGATGTACTCATTGATGAGATTGTCAGCCTGACAAGAAATGAAACATACGAACAATATCCGAAACATATACGAAGAATTGCAGTGTACAATGCCGAGCAAGGCTTCATTATGGAACTCCTGATCAGTAACATGAAACTTTCCGCAGAAAACATTGTCAATTTGTACATGGAAAAGTGGGACATAGATTTTTTCCGAAACCTCAAGCAGAATTTCCACATCAATAGTTTTGTGACACCTCATCCTATGTTGTTAAGAAACAGATATAGATGGCCCTGATTGCCATACTGCCTTTTTCCGTGCTTCAACAGAAATCAGTATAAAAATTGCAGTTCTCAAATCGATTAGAGAAACACGTCAAATCTTATGGTTTGATACGACATTACGTGAGTTTTCTTAAATTATTTAGAAAACTATTGGATTTAAACATCAATTTTTACGACAAACATTTGTTAGTCTCATCTGAAATTTGTATCATTGCATGTGATTTTGTGATTGCTCACTACTATGAAGTTAAATTACTTCTTATTATGAAAAAACACGTGCACCTATCATTAGGGCACCTTTAATCTTATAAATCGACAACAATGAAAACCGACAGTCAGATCGCCCACGAGGCGAAATTGCTACCCATTGAGCGCGTTGCAGAGCGCGTTGACATTCCTGTGGACGCTTTAGACCACTATGGAAAGTATGTGGCCAAAGTGCCTTACACACTTATTGACGAAGAAAAAGTGAAACGATCTAATCTCATTCTCGTAACTGCTATCACGCCACAAAAAGCTGGTGTGGGCAAAACCACGGTGAGCATAGGATTGGGTCTTGGCTTGAACCGTATAGGAAAGAAGGCGGTTATTGCCCTGAGAGAGCCTTCTATGGGGCCCTGTTTTGGTATGAAAGGAGGCGCGGCAGGTGGTGGTTACGCCCAAGTAGTGCCTATGGAGAAGATAAACCTGCACTTCACGAGCGATTTTCATGCGGTCACGGCAGCCAATAATCTTATTGCAGCATTGTTGGACAATTACGAATACCAACACCAGAAAGATGGATTTGGCCTTAAAGAGAAAACTTGGCGACGTGTGCTCGACGTTAACGACCGCTCCCTTCGCGACGTGGTCACAGGCGTGGGTGGCCATGCCAATGGTTTGATTAGCGAGACAGGGTTCGACATTACGCCCGCTTCGGAAATTATGGCTATACTCTGTTTGGCCAAGGATGAAACCGATCTACGCGAGCGTATCGACAATATACTGCTTGGCACAACCCTTGACGGCAAGCCGTTTCGGGTGCGCGACATGGGCGTAGCGGGTGCCATAACAGCTATTTTGCATGAGAGTATCAACCCCAACCTTGTGCAGACCACTGAGAACACGCCTTGTTTTATTCATGGTGGACCTTTTGCTAACATCGCGCACGGCTGCAATAGCATCATAGCCACCAAGGCAGCTATGACCTTTGGCGATTATGCTATCACGGAGGCAGGCTTCGGTGCAGACCTTGGTGCAGAGAAATTTTTCGATATCAAGTGCCGAAAAGCTGGCTTACAACCTAAGTTATCAGTACTCGTGGTAACTTTGCAGGCACTGAAAATGCACGGTGGCGTGACACAAGACAATCTTGTAGCACCTAATGAGAGCGCACTTATTGATGGTTTGGCTAATATGGACAAGCACATAGAAAACCTGCGTCGCTTTGGTCAAACAGTCTTGGTGTGTCTTAACCGGTTTGCCACCGACAGAGAGAGTGAGCTTGAAATCGTGCGCAATCATTGCGAAAAACTGAATGTGCCTTTTGCCATCAATACCGCTTATACAGATGGCGGCGTTGGTGCCGAGAACTTGGCACGTCTTGTGGTGAAGACCATTGACGAGCATCCGTCCAAACAATTACATTACGTCTACGAAGAGAACGACACCATTCAGGATAAGATTGAAAAAATAGCTAAGGGCATCTATGGTGCAGTACGAGTTGTAATCAAACCATCGGCCATGCGCAAACTGCGTACCATAGAGGGTGGCGAGTTCAGCCACTACCCTGTCTGCATAGCCAAAACCCAATACTCTTTCTCTGATGATGCTAAGGCTTATGGTGTACCGACAGGATTTGACATAACCATTCGCGACTTTGTCATCAATGCGGGCGCTCAGATGATAGTGGCTATTGCAGGTGAGATTATGCGTATGCCAGGCCTGCCCAAGTCGCCGCAAGCTGAGCGCATAGACATTGACGATGGATTTATCCAAGGACTGTCATAATTCACACACCTCTCATTTAAGCTTATTGCTATTATCTACCACATAGACAAATGGCAAGAGAGATCAAAAAAGGCAGGATGCGCCACGCACCCTGCCTTTTGCTATATATAGTGGATAGGACGTAAATATCCATTTTTTGCTGTTTTTCACACTAAAAAAATAACCCTTTAATTTTTGGCAGCATTAAGGGTTGTCTGTTATTTGAAGTTCATGGGCAATATGATGACAAGCTTATCCTCCGTCATATATGGTAGTGGCATATTCCTAAACAAAGTGATTATTAATGAGTTTACTGATGCAATAATCAAAAATTATTAATACAAACTAAATGCAAAACCAAGAAAGAAGTTAGAGCTCAGAACGCCGCTTGAACCTTTTTTCTTAATTTGTCAAACATAGTTGTATTTTGGAGTTGAATTTTTCATTGTTAAAAAAGAATGAAATAATTTGCAAATGTGACAAAAACTTCTTACCTTTGCACACGCTTATAAAAGATAAGTATATAATAATGATCCGTTAGCTCAGTTGGTAGAGCACAACACTTTTAATGTTGGGGTCTTGGGTTCGAGCCCCAAACGGATCACT
>ERZ1673752.266-NODE-266-length-95352-cov-16.736078_pt1 | contig 95352 bp, 71 predicted proteins | sample MGYA00580195_ERZ1673752 | MGnify/ENA primary metagenome ERZ1673752 (study PRJEB41218, sample SAMN15661744) | gut metagenome | host: Homo sapiens | place: Canada: London | collected 2015-08-20/2019-03-30 | study: EMG produced TPA metagenomics assembly of...
ATCTCGGTCTGAGTGCCGATAGCGTCAATGGTGATGACGGTGTCTCGTAGATCTATAGCCTTGAGGATCTCTTTGATGGCATTGCTTTCGTTCGACTTAGTGGATATATATACCTGAGCCAATGAGGCTTGCTGGTTGGGGTCAAAGGCTGTAACGCAATGGCTATCGGCATTAAAGTCTAGCTTCTTAACGCCTCTCATCGTCTTACCATCCAGACAGATGTGCTTGCCAGTTGTTATCTCAAAGCTTTCCTCTAGAAAGGCTTTATAGACTTGCTCTATCTGCTTGAGATCAAGAAGACTGATTGCACGATTGAGCGTGTCGTGAGAGGGGACTCCCCAAGAGCTCGACTCTCCTGATATACGCTCATATAGAGCCTCTAGATCATCTTTGTACTCTTCTGCGTAGTCTTCTATTTCATACCAAGAGGAGCAGCCAGAGATAGTAGCCGTGAATACAGTTGTGAGGAAGTACCCTAAGGGGAACTTTTTGTATCGATTTATGCGTGGATCTTCAACCATTAGAAGCTGATTGAATATGCTCATGCAAATAACTTATTGCGTTGATTACCGGCTATAAAGGCACGAAACGTTTATGACATAGACAAGCCTTTTTGAGAGGAAATCAAAGAGTTTTTGAGACTATATTTAGTTCCCTTTTTAGGCTCTTCATTCTTCCCTCAACACCAAAATAAGCTTTTCATTTATAATGCGTCAGCCCTGCGACAATAATACGCTTATAGCTACATAAGAAATAGTTTTTGTAAGTTTGTAAGTAGTTTGGGATACTTTCCGTAAGTATTGCCGGACGGGGAATAATATAGGAAGTTGTGGCAGAGGGAACGCTAACGATCATACCTACTCCGATAGGAAACTTAAAGGATATCACTTTAAGAGCTTTAGAGGAGCTTAAAGAAGCCGATCTGATATTGGCCGAGGATACGCGTACATCCGGTGTTCTACTTAAGCATTACGATATTCACACACCTATGGAGAGCCACCATAAGTTTAATGAATATAAGCAGGCAGAGGGTATGGCACAGCGCATTGCAGGTGGACTCCGTGTAGCACTAATTTCGGATGCCGGCACGCCGCTTGTGAGTGATCCCGGTAGCTATCTCGTAAAGGCTTGCATTGAGCAGAATATAAAAATCTCATGCTTGCCCGGTCCGACCGCGTTGATCCCGGCTTTGGTAATGAGCGGTCTTTCTACAGAACGCTTCGCCTTTGAGGGCTTTCTCCCCGTTAAGAAGGGACGAAAAAGCATGCTTGAGGCACTTGCTTCAGAGCCGCGCACACTGATCTTTTACGAATCTCCCTTTAGAGTGGTGCGCACGCTTCACGACCTGGGAGAATACTTCGGCAAGACACGCCAAGCAGCTACTGTACGAGAACTGTCGAAAATATACGAAACAGTGCAAAGAGGCACTCTTGAGGAACTGGCCGCTTACTATGAATCCACACCGCCTAAGGGCGAATTTGTCCTATTGGTAGAGGGAACGCAGCATATGGCTGAGATACATAAAAAGGAACTTAAAAAGCAACAAACAGAATAGTAAATCACACAAAAGTACAATCAAGGAGATAAGAACAATGAAAACGAGATTTCTTACTTTTGCCGCTGCACTGATCTTTGCAGCATTAGGGCTTGCCTCTTGCGGCAAGAACTCAGGGGCGTACAAAACGCTTAAGCAAGATTATGACTCCATCGTGGCTGTCAATTCAGTCTATCAAACTCAGATGAATGAGTTTGATGAGATCATTGGTCGGGTGATTGATAACTTCCAGGAAATCAATGCCATGGAGGGCATGATAAGTCCTAATCCGCTCACCGGTGAAGTGAATATGAGCCGTAGCGAGCGTATTGAAGATAACATTCGCATGATCAACGAAAGATTGCGTAGCAACCGTGAGGAACTGAATTCTTTGAATGAAAAACTCAAAAAAAGCGGTGCTCAGAATGCTGTCTTGACCAAGACAATTGCTTCGCTTGAAAAGCAATTGGGCGATAAGACTCAGGAAATTCTCAAGCTGACCGAAGAGTTGAAGACTAAGAACCTCCAGATCGGTATTCTCGATTCTATGGTAACTGAGCTGAGCGGGTCTATCGAAGCGCAGAAGCAAATAACCCGTAAGCAGGGCGAAGAGCTCTCTCGTCAGGAAGCCGCTGCCAATACAGTTAGCTATTGCGTAGGCACAATGAACGACTTGAAAGAGATGAAGATCGTAAAGAATGGTAAGCTTGCTGCCGACAATTATGTGAGCGACTATTACCGTCAAGTAGATCGTCGCTCTTTCACCTCACTACCCTTGCTGTCAAAGAAGGCTGAGCTACTTACACCACATCCTGCTGATTCCTACCGCCTTGTAGAAGGTGCAGATAAGAATCTTACGCTTGAGATCTCTGATCCTACTTCTTTCTGGAGTCTATCAAAGACACTCGTAGTACGCGTTTATTAAATGCAGTAATACATTAGTTACACTTTATATATACGGAGCGACCTCCTAATTGGGGGCGCTCCGTATGTGTTTTTAGCCTTTGGCTTGTTACCTTTGTAAACGGTAATTAAGGCATTCCGTTTTCCAAATGTCTGATTGTAGTGGTTTGTACATTATGAAATTACGGCAGTTATTTATTGATCTTGACGATACGCTTTGGGATACGTTTCACAATAATAAGCGGGCATTAAGCCTGCTTTATAAGCGTCACAATTGGGGTGTCCATTATCACTCCTTTGAATCCTATTTTGCTCTGTATATGCCGCACTGCGACCAGTTGTGGTATCAATACCGATTAGGGCAGATTACCAAGCAGTCGCTTACGATTGCCCGCTTAGCCTATCCACTGCATTTAGCCGGAATGCAGGTGACCGCTGAAGAGATGCTCGCTCTGAATGAGGAGTTTATGGATCTGGTACGGGAGGAAACCGGAGTTGTGGAAGGGGCTATCGAAATGCTTCAGTGCCTTAAGCCTCACTTCAAACTCTATATCATTACCAACGGCTGGACCGAGGTGCAATCCGCCAAGCTTACAAAAAGTGGATTAGCCCCCTATATTGATGCTACTTTCATTAGCGAACAGATAGGATGCCATAAGCCCGATGAACGCTTTTTCCACACCGTGCTCACCACTACAAATAGTAAAAAGGATGAATCCATGGTGATAGGCGATAGCTGGCATGCAGATATAGCCGGAGCGGCTGCCTATGGGTTGCCCACGATTTGGTATAACCCTCATCAAGATCCCTTCCCGGCTACCGTGACCCCACAGCCTATCTCAGTTACTTCTCTTGCTAAAATTCCCCCGATCCTTTTTGACTTGCAAAAGAGAGCGTAGTGCACTGTGTATATGCACCTGCTCGCTTTTCTGTGCTTTTTTTCTTACCTTTGAAAATGGTCTTAGGGGTTCAGATAATTCATCCATAAAAACCGGTAGAGAGAGCGGGACGTTTGTTGGTCTCCTGCGGAAAGTTGCGTAAGAATAAGGCAGTCGGGTAACGGAAAGGCGAAGAGGAGGACACCCGATCGGGCAACCTCCTCTTCTTGAATAAGGAAACTGTTATTATGTAAGAGAGAAATATCAATATTAAAGTCTTTGGGCAATCTTGCCAAGCTTTGAAAAGCAAAAGCCGCTGCTTTATACTTATCGCAACCATCGGAAAGCAGTCACCGCTTTCTCTTATTGATTGCACTGCAAAGGTACCTCGACTTCATAAGCGTTACAATGGCATTTAGTAGGTATTTGCGTGCAATTCAGCTCATAATATGTAGTGAACAGCTCTCTTAGGATCAAAAAATGGCACGATTTGGGGCAATAAGTAACGTCTGTATAGCACGATTTGAGAAAAGTAGATTATCTTTGTATTAGAGGTGTGTGGTTTAAGTTGCTTATGGGGCGTAAGCCATATATCTACAGCGACGCCAAGTGAGCGTAATAAAGTAAAGTTGGAAAAAGAATAATTGCAGGCAATTAATTTATAGAGACAATGAGAAAATCAGTAATTCTATTATCAACTCTGTTCATTGCATTGAGTTTTGTAGGTTGTAAACCCAAGCAAAGTGCTTATAGGCAGGTTTATGAGCAGGCTAAGCAGCGTGAGATTGCTCAAAACAATCAAAGTACAACTGCCCCACAAGTAGAGGAAGAGGATGTGATCGTATCTAAGCCCGCACAGAGCGATGTAACCGTTCGTAAGGAACGCTTTACCGTGATGGATGGGGAAGATCAATCAAGATTGCAACGCTTTAGCGTGGTAGTGGGTAGCTTTAGTAACCCAACCAACGCACGCGGACGTAAGGCTGAAGTAGAGGCACTTGGATACAAAGCCTTATTAGTAGAAAACGAAATGGGTATGCTGCGCGTAATTGCTTCCAGCTTCCCCACTCGCGATCAGGCTGTTACCAGTCGTGATGCTTTGAGAGAGCGTTATCCCGACGCATGGCTCTTAGAGCTTGATCGTTAATGAATATACAGTCGCACTATTCACTAAAAGAGCATAACAGCTTCGGTGTAGATGCAAATACAGATTGGTGGATAGCGTTTGATAGTGAAGAGGATCTCCTAAGCCTCTCAAAAGACGAATTTTTTGCTTCCCTCTCCTTTATAGTCATTGGAGAGGGAACTAACTTGCTTTTTATAGACGACTACCATGGGGCGGTCCTTTCTTCGCAGATCTCTTCTATCGAAGAGGGCGAGAGAGAGGGCGCTTTTCAATATGTGCGTGCCGGTAGTGGTATCGTGTGGGATGACTTCGTGGCAGATATGCTACAAAGAGGGTTCTATGGTATAGAGAATCTCTCCGCTATTCCCGGCACGGTAGGCGCTTCTGCCGTGCAAAATATAGGTGCCTATGGTGCTGAAGTATCGCAATTCATAAGTGCTGTGGAGACTGTGGATTTGCACAATGGCGAAAAGCATACTTTTACGCATGAGGAGTGTGCCTTTGCCTACCGCAAGAGTCTTTTCAAACAGCCGGAGATGGCTTCGCATGTAGTGACGCATGTGACGTATCGCTTAAGTCGTGAGCCTCAGCCCAACCTAAGCTATGCAGCGTTGAAGCAAACATTTGAAGGGAAGAACCCTACACCGCTTGAGGTGCGTCAGGCAGTAAGGTCCATACGAAGTGCCAAGTTGCCCGATCATCATGAATACCCCAACGCCGGGAGCTTTTTTATGAATCCGGTAGTAGAGGCAGCTTTAGCGGAGACAATGCTGAAAGCGTATCCCGAAATGCCTCATTACCCGGCTAAGGATGGCGTGAAGCTCTCTGCGGCATGGCTGATTGATCAAAGCGGATTGAAGGGGATTAGGCATGGGGCGGTCGGTACATGGCCCAAACAGCCTCTTGTAATAGTCAACTATGAGCAGGCAAATGGTCGGGAAATTGCCGACTTTGCGCAGTTCGTAGTGGATACCGTAAAGAAGAAATTCGCCATTACCCTACATCCGGAAGTGCGCTATATCCAATAATAAACTCTAAGCTTTATGGCGGCAATACGTGAAATCATGCTAATGGGATCGGGAACCAGTACAGGGGTTCCTGAGGTGGGTTGCTATTGTGCTACTTGCTTAAGTAGAGACCCACGCGATAAGCGTACACGTACCGCCTTGCTCCTTACTACAGATGAGGATAAACGCATCCTCATCGATTGTGGACCGGACTTCAGAGAGCAGGCAATTAAAGCAGGAATAGACCGCATAGACGCCATCATACTGACGCATGAGCATTATGATCACATTGGAGGCTTAGACGATCTCCGTACGATAGCTTGGCGTAACTCCATTAAAATCTATGCTTCGGCACGTGTGATTGAGGCTGTGAAGTATCGATTACATTACTATTTTGGGGCGCATCCCTATCCGGGTACTCCTCGTTTGGAGCTTATCCCCATCGGTGAAGACCCTTTCCAAGTGGAGGGGTTAAAGGTATTGCCCATTCAAGTAAAGCATGGTAAGCTACCCATTCAGGGTTTTAGAATAGAGGACTTTGTATTCTTTACGGACGTAAAGACGACTGATCCCAATGAGTTGGCCAAAGCCAATAACCCTAAGCTCCTATTTGTAAACGCACTGCGATACACCAAACCGCACGGATCACATCAAACGATTGAGCAGGCTGTAGCGATGGCCAAGCAGCTTAGGGCTAAGCAAACCTACATTATTCACCTTTCTCATCATGCGCCTATCTATACAGAGCTACAAAAGCGACTACCCGAAGGCATTGCACCCTCTTATGATGGACTTACCCTAAAGCGGTTGCCCGATGGCTCTTTCCGGGAGTGTCCGACGTCTCACAGAGCACTCGGTGCCGTCACTCCCTATGAGTTCCACAATATGGGACGCATTCCTTATCATGAGGCCTATACCTATCAGAAGCAACTCTTTGATAGTGCGCTCAAAGCGAAGAGTGAAGGGCGCAACCCGATGAATCACTTACTCTTCTGCGAGCATGACCCTGTCTTTACTTTAGGCAAACATGGTCACGAATCAAATCTCTTAATCCCGCAAGAACGTTTGGATAAGGCAGGTATAGAGCTAATTCGCATAGAGCGAGGAGGGGATATAACCTACCATGGACCGGGGCAGATTACAGCCTATCCTATCTTTGATCTTACCCAGTTCAACATGGGTATCAAGGAGTACATTTATACTTTAGAGCAGTGTGTGATTGATACTTTATTTGTCAATAGCATACGCGGTGAACGGATGAAAGGTGCTACCGGGGTATGGATTGATGTGGGTAAGCCATCGGCACGTAAGATATGTGCCATAGGGGTATACTCTTCCCGTTATATAACCATGCATGGCATAGCACTTAATGTTTTTACGGATATGGAGTACTTCCACTGGATTAATCCGTGTGGATTTACCGATAAGGGCGTTACATCAATAGAGCGAGAAATGCACGTACCCACCTCTATGGAGCTCGTTGAACTACAGTTGGAGGAGGCTTTTAGAAGGCATTTTTCACAAGCCCTAATAACTACAAGCAGCAAATAGATCATGAAATGGCTCAATCCTAATCGTAGTACCTCAAACTTTGAAGACCGGCGGGGAAGAGGTCGGCGGCGAGGCGCCCTTTTAGGGGGCGGTATCGGAGGAATCGTGGTAATCGTGCTGGGACTTTTTCTCGGCATTAATCCCTCCCAGCTCAATAATGTGATTGGCGGCATAGAGGGAACAGGCGAGGAAGTAGTAGATCCTGCACGTCAGCATGAGAATGAAGAGCTAAAAGACTTTACTCTATTGGTTTTTAACAGCTGTAATGATGTATGGCGCACGCTCTTCCGCGAAAAACTATCCCAAGATTATCGGATGCCTACCTTGGTGGCATTTACCGACGAAGTGCAGAGTGCTTGTGGAGGTGCTACGGCTCAAGTGGGACCTTTCTATTGTCCGGCAGACGAGAAGGTGTACATTGACATGAATTTCTTTCACGAACTGGCACAGCGTTTCAAGGCTCCGGGTGACTTAGCAATGGCCTATGTGACTGCACACGAAGTAGGGCATCACGTGCAAAACTTACTGGGGCTGAGTGAAACACTCAATGAAATGCGCCGCAAGCTCTCTGAAACAGAGTTCAATCGTTATAGCGTGCAAATGGAGCTTAATGCCGATTATTTAGCCGGCGTATGGGCGCATCAAGCACAGCGCTTGGGTATTATAGCCATTGAGCCCGGCGACGTAGAGGAAGCTTTGCGGGCAGCTGAGGCAATAGGTGATGATACCCTGCAAAAGCAGGCAAGGGGTTATGCCGTGCCTGAGACATTTACGCATGGCACATCCCGACAGCGCATGGAGGCCTTCCTGAGTGGTTTCGAAACAGGTCGCTTTACGGGAAGAGAACTAACGCTTCGATAGAATTTGAGGTGCTACGGAAAAAGGCCGTATCTTCTAGAAATGAGAGTATAGCCCGAGATAGTCTCCAACTGATCTCCTCGGGTGCTACCGTTCAGTTGGTGGCACTCCTTCTTTTAATTTTTATAGGTCGTCTCTATGATGAAGAGATGATGGGGCAGTTCGGTCTGTTCCTTACGTGGGGCGGGCTAATTGCTATTGCTGCATCCGGACGGTATGAGCAGGCGATAATGGTAGCAGCCTCTCCACGAGAAGCGCATCGCCTATTGGTACTTTCCCTAAAGCTTATTCTTTTAATCGCTATTGGGGTACTCCCTTTCGCTGTGGGTATGTACCTGCTTCCTCAGTATAATCCTTTTTCTTGGATGGTGCTCCTGATGCCGCTGTACATAGTATTGCAGGCAAGTAACGAAGCATTTACGCTATTTGTGTTGCGAGAACGTAGATTTCGACGCTTAGCTTGGGCACAGGCCGTGCAGGGAATTAGCAACAATTTACTGAAAGTATTGCTCGGTCTATGCGCTCCCCATGCTTTCTATTTGTTGCTCTCCGCACTGCTGTCTCTTTTTAGCTCCCTTCTCCTATTGAGTCGGAAGATGCTCTTTAGCTTGTGGAAAAGCGTTGTAGGCGGCTTGTTTGGTTTTAGTCGTACAGAGCGTTTTTTGATGCGCAAATGGCGTAATTTTCCTCGCTTTGGGGTAATTCAAGTGCTTACAGATGTATTGGTCGCGGATATAGTTGTCCTGCTTTTACCGATTCATTTTACCATTGCGGAAGTGGGGTTCTTCACCATGGCGGTAATGCTCTGTGCACGTCCCTTGAATGTGCTGAATAGAGCTATTGGCAACGTCTATTTTCAGCGGATGAGTAAAGCGGTGAATGAGCATAAACCTATTGGCGGTCTTATTCGTCGCTTACAGTGGAATGTATTTTTGATTGGCGCTCCTTTAGCCGTCGCACTTTGGTTTGGCATGGATTGGCTCGTTGGGCTGGTAGTAGGCCCCAAATGGTTAACTTCCGCAATGATCATACGCTGGATGATGCCCGCCAAAATCCCCAACTTCGTGGTTGCTATTATTAATGTACTGCCCGACATTTTCGGCAAACAGCGGGCTAATATGTACGCTGAGTTTGTGATGCTGGCGCTACGCTTAGTGGTGATCTACATCGGGTTTAGAGCAGCCTCTTTCGAAGTTTTTATCGCCATTTTCTTCCTCTATCAGGTCGGTGAACAGTTGATTTATATGCTCTTTCTCAAGGGCTTTGCCCGAAGACATGACAGAAGCTTAAGGAACGCATAGGAGAGCTTTCCGGTGCATGCACACACCCCACGAGAGCAGCGAAAAAAAGATACTAATCTTTGAAACAAAATATCAGAACCTTTCAAACGAAACATCTATACCTTTTATCCCATAGATACAGATCTTTTGAAATGCCCTGCGGAGCACCCTATCACAATAGGGCATAGGTGCGATTTGAAGAAAATGTATTACCTTTGCCGAGTATATATAAAAACCAAATAAAAGTAACGTATGAACCATTACGAAACCGTTTTCATCCTTACTCCCGTTTTATCTGATGATCAGATGAAGGAAACGGTAGAAAAGTTCACTGGTCTTCTCAAGCAAGAGGGCGCTACTATAGTGAACGAGGAGAATTGGGGGCTCAAGATGTTGGCCTATCCAATTGAGAAAAAAACTACCGGCTTTTACTATTTTGTAGAGTTTGACGCTGAACCGAGCGTGATCAAGACGTTAGAAATCAACTATCGTCGTGACGAACGCGTGATGCGGTTTATTGTTGTCAAACAAGACAAGTTTGCCGCAGCATATGCAGCAAAGCGTAGAAATCTAAAGAAACAGAAAGAAGTAGCAAACAACTAAAGATTATGCCGGCATTAAAGAAAAACAGTAGAAGAAAAGGTAACCCCCGTTACCTCACCCCACAGGCTCTTGAAAGACAGAAGAAAAAGTATTGCCGTTTTAAGAAGTCAGGAATCAAATACGTAGACTATAAGGATCCGGAGTTCTTAAAGAAGTTCCTCAATGAGCAGGGGCGTATTCTGCCTCGTCGTATAACGGGTACTTCTTTGAAGTTTCAGCGTCGTGTGGCACGCGCTGTGAAGAGAGCACGTCACATAGCACTCTTACCCTTCGTAACCGACTTAATGAAATAAGCAGAAAAGGAGAAAAGCGCTATTATGGAAGTTATATTGAAAGAAGATGTACTCAACTTGGGGTACAAAAATGATATAGTAACCGTAAAAGACGGTTATGGACGTAACTATCTGATCCCCCAGGGATTAGCTGTTATCGCTACCCCTTCTGCAAAGAAAGTCTTGGCAGAAGAGCTCAAGCAACGTCAGCATAAGCTCGCTGCCATCAAGAAGGAAGCGGAAGAAAAGGCTGCTAAATTGAATGGTGTAACACTCAAGATTGCAGCTAAGACCAGTAAGTTTGGAGTTATTTTCGGCTCCGTTACGGGTATTCAGATAGCCGAAGAGCTGCAGAAGCAGGGCTTTGATGTAGATCGCCGTATTATCTACTTAAAGAGTCCGATAAAGGAAGTGGGCGAATACTCTTGCCAGGTACGTTTGCACAAGGAAGTACATGTGGACATACCTTTCTCTGTATTCAGTGAAAATTACGCAGAGCTTGAGCTAAAACCTGAAGAGAAGAAGGCTGAAGAGCCCGCTGCTCCCGTAGCTGAAGAAGTAGAACAACCCGAAGCAACCACTGAAGAAGCTCCCACTACGGAAGAATAAATCAGATTGTAAGGTAACTCTATGAGGGGTAACTGTTGCTTGAATGGGCTGCAGTTACCCTCTTTTTGGCATTACGGCCTATAGATTGTGCGATGGGTATAGTGTCCTGTGAAAAATAGACAAGGCTACCATTCAGTGTTAGTTATGTTAGTCGAAAGCTGACGTTAAGTAGAAGATATACGTATATATGACCTCATTCGTAGATTGGTTTCGCGAGGTGTTTCTGGTTACCTCTGTTACCCAAACGATCATCATTATTTTCTTTGTTTGCGCCATTGGGTTGCTGCTCACAAAGATCCCGATGGGCAAATTCTCTTTAGGGGTTACTTTTGTCTTTTTTGCCGGTATAGCAGTGGCAAACTTAGGCGTGGAGGTAGACAAGCAGTCCCTTCTCTTTGCGCAAAACTTTGGATTAGTGCTCTTTATCTATGCCTTGGGTGTACAGGTAGGTCCCTCTTTCTTTCCCTCTCTACGGAGTGGGGGCATACAGGACAACCTAATGGGCCTGCTCTTAGTTGCTGTTTCCTTAGTCTTTTGCTGGCTCTTTCACTTCCTTGTAGGGCTTCCGATTACAGAGATGGTCGGTATAATGAGTGGAGCCGTCACTAATACGCCAATGTTAGCCGCAGCTCAATCTACCGTTGCCGGTATAGATCCCAACACAACGCTCGTGCAGTCTGATATGGCACTTGCTTGTGCTGTAACCTATCCACTGGGGGTTATTGGGATGATTATTGCGATGATTGTACTGGATCTCCTCCCCAAACCAAAGAAAAAGCAACGCGAAGCACAACATCATGTTACGTTTCTTTCCGAGTACACGATAGCGAATCCAAGCATTTTCGGGATGAATATTGCCCAGGTGGCCAAGGACAGTGAGTTCACCTTTGTGGTTACTCGCCTATGGCATGGGGGAACTGTGGCGATCCCCACCTCTGAGACTGTGCTGCACGAGGGAGATCGTGTGTTGGTTATATCTGATGAAGAGCGTGTGCGTTCCTTGGAGCTTCTCTTTGGACATCGTAATCAAGCGGATTGGAACAGAGAGGGTATCGACTGGAATGCCATTGATAAGGATCTTATCTCCAAGCGAATTGTAATCACTAATAAGGAGCTTAACGGGGAACGCTTAGGGCATATGAAGCTTCGCTCCCTGTATGGTGTCAACGTAACACGTGTCGATCGTGCCGGTATAGAGCTATTAGCCACGCCGGACCTACATGTGCAGCTGGGAGACCGCATGGTCGTTGTGGGCAGCAAGTCTGCTGTGGAGCAGGCGGAGCAGCTGATCGGTAATGAGGTAAATCTATTGGATGCCCCCAATCTGTTGAGCCTCTTTGTAGGGTTACTCTTGGGTTGTGTCGTGGGGCTTATCCCTATTATGATACCGGGGATTAGCTTTCCGATCAAACTCGGCTTAGCCGGTGGCCCAATTATAGTGGGTATTTTGATGGGTGCCTATGGACCCCGCTTCAGACTGATGACTTATATCACCAATAGTGCCAGTCTTTTTATTCGGCAGTTTGGTATCATTCTGTATCTCTGTTGCTTAGGTCTTGCCAGTGGAGGCAACTTCCTTGAGACACTTCTGCATGGTAATGGTCCCTTATGGGTGCTATTGGGCTTCATTATTACACTACTACCGGTCGTGATCGTAGGCTTTGTCACTCAGAAATGGATGAAAAAGAGCTACGGGGAAACCTGTGGAATGCTATGTGGGGCAATGGCTAATCCCATGGTGCTTGACTTCCTTGAGGGAAAAGTGAAGGACGATAGCCATAATATAGCTTATGCTACGGTGTACCCGTTGAGTATGTTTGCCCGAATCATAACTGCTCAGATTATGATCTTGCTCTTCTTTTAGCGGCGAAAAGTTTGTCATATCGCAAGAAGTAGTTACCTTTGTAGAACCATTAGGGGTTGAAGTTGCTGCAAAGTAACTACCCGATGTGAATGGTACGTTGGCCGAGTGGTTAGGCAACGGTCTGCAAAACCGTGTACGGCGGTTCGATTCCGCCACGTACCTCTTGTCATAATTGATGTGATTACTTTAGTAAGTAAGAGTAGTTTTCCCAAGAGAAACTGCTCTTTTTTTATACCCTCTTTTGCGGAGTACTCTTGTAGCGTAGGGCGGCTTACCTATTGACAATCCCAAGCGAATAGGCGCATAGAGGGCACCTGATCTATGAAGCTGTGTGAAAGAATGAGGAGCGGGAAACAATGTGTACCCCCGGGACATAAAAAAGGTACTGATCTATGAAACGAAACATCAGAAACTTTCATTTGAAACATCAGAAACTTTTACCCAATAGATTAGGATCTTTTTTGGGTCGGGTGATAAGGTGCTTCCACAAAAAGCCAATGGTGTAGCTCAACGAAACAGCAAGAGCCTGCTCTCCTCACAGAGGGTAGGCTCTTATCTTTTCCGGGAAAAGCTTCTCAGTATATGAATAGCCTTTTCCCTTGTAAGTTTAATTAAACGAGCGTTCTATGGTACGACGGATCCACTTCGGGGCAGCAACGGCATAAAAGAGCAGATAGGCTTCTCCCACAATTAAAATAATCCACGTCATCCCCCACGAACCGGCTGCATCCGCCCAAATACCTTGTAAGAAAGGCAATACGGCACCTCCTACGACGCCCATTAAAAGGAATCCGGAGCCCTGCGCGGCATATTTCCCCAATCCTTCTAATGCCAATGCATACACAGCTCCCCACATTACTGAGTGGAATAGCCCTACAGCAATGAGGAAGCGGGCATCCTTGAGCACCATGGAGAGGATTACCAGCAGTAAAGCCGCTAGCGCAGCAATGAATAGCTGAGTTTCGGCTTTCACCATAGAAAGGAAACTGGATAAGAATCGCGCGATGAGCATGCCAAGCCAGTAGAGCGTACTCCACAAAACAGCAGTTTGGTACAAGACACCCAAGTCTCCTGTGGCGTAATGTATAATGTTACTGCCGATACATACCTCACAACCCACATATACGAACAACCCCAGGATACCAAAGGTAAGGTGTGGGAAGTTGCCCAGTAGAGTGCCGGCTTTTATGTTCTGCTCGTCATGTCGTGTTTCTTCCAGTTCAGGGAGATGTACTGTACCTACGCCCCACCAAAGAAGAGCCATTAGGACAACCAGCACTGCAAAGGGGATGATCATATCAGCTATCTGCATTGCATCAGTATGCTTACCACCGAATACCACATAGGCTACAAAGAGCGGTGCAAGAGTCGTCATCAAGGAATTACCTGTTCCCCCAATGTTCTGCCGCGTTACCCCTGTAGTACCGCGCACTTCACAAATGACTAAATAGGGATTTACACTGGACTGCAAGAAAGTAAGTCCGGCACCCGATACAAAGCTCCCCGCAAGGAAAATAAAGAAACTCAGGGGTAGTGTGATGGAGCCGATTGGGATTTGATTCACGGTCTCACTAATATACCTTCCGCTTTTCGCGAACTCAAAGAGCAAGGCAGATAGTAGGAATAGGATCATGGCATACATCACAAAGCGTATTCCTTTGAGTAGTGCAGCGCGGTAACCCTGCCTATTCAAATAGGAGGAGGCAAAAGGTCCAATTACTAAATAGGCGACGAAGAAAGCAAAGTTAAGCATCGTCGAAAGAGAATTTTCGTAACCTGTGGCTCCTATCAGAAAAGTACTCTTCAAAGGGGCTTGAAACTGCTGGTTGAGCGAAGTAATGAAGCCAATAAGCGCCATAAGGGTCACCATAAAGATGAAGGGCTTCAGGTAATTCGTTGTGCTATGCGTTTTCTGATGCATCATATCTATATTCTTATTGTTCGGCAAATATAAAGAAAAGAGTAAGGTGGAGCTACATTAAGGGCAAGGCAAATGTAATCTATTTTCTATTTATATAGTCCGGGAGATGCCTACCCGTCTACTGAGATAGCACTTGATGAGTTTTCTCTACTACAAGGCACCACAACAAGTACACTGAGGAGGGCTTTTGCTAACTTTGCAGTATATGAAGCATTACAAACATCTTCTTTTTCTCGCTGTGCTTTGCTTATCAACCATAGCAAACACTACCTATACCCTACTTGCCGCAGAGGGAGAACCCGAATTAAAGCAGACGAAGCAGGCCACCGAACTGTATCAACAGCTTGCCCATGCAGAGCGTAAGGGAGTAGCCTCCTTTAGCTGTCTACTTAAAGCCGCAGATACAGGCGAAGAAATATTCAGCTATCAGCCGAATCGAAGCATGATCCCTGCCTCCACCACAAAGCTCTTTACTACAGCGGCTGCTACCCTTCTATTGGACAGTTTCCCTTTTGTGACCGACTTTCGTATATCCGGACGGGTGCAGAATGGAACCCTCGTGGGAGATCTTATTATAGTGGGGAGCGGAGATCCTACTATCTATTCAAAATATTTCCCAGCCGATAGTATCCGCTTTAGAGAATCCCTTTTGGCTGCCTTACAAGCCCATCAGATAAAACGCATTGAGGGAGCGGTTGTAGTCAATGCAGCGGCCTATGACCGCATCGGCTTTCATCCGGAGTGGATGGCGGAGGATAGAGGCGAATGGTACGCCAACGGAGTCTATGGATTCAATATATTTGATAATTGGATCAAGCTAACCCTCTCTACCGGTAGCGATAAATACGATGTTTCGATACTACGCACCTACCCACCTCGCAGCGGTGTGGAGTGGGATAATCAGATCGTCACCTCCAAACGAGGAGGATCGGCTGAGGGAGATGGCCTGCCGCTTGTGGAAAAACGCACGCTTAAAGGCACCTTACCCACCAATAGAAGTAGCATAAAGCTTAGTGTGGACATGCCTCACCCACCCTTTTATGCGGCACGCTTCATAACCTACTTGCTGCAAGATAACGGAATAGAGGTAGCAAAAGCCCCCGAAGTGAGCTTTACACCACCGGAAAGTAAAGGGAAGCTCATCGGGCGATATTGGGGACCCAAAAAGGGAGATATACTACACGCCACCAACTATTTTAGTTTAAATCACTATGCAGAGACTTTGCTAAAGGCAATGGCTCGCGGAGAAAAACCGGCATCTACCGAGGTAGGGATCAAGTGTGAGCTACAGTTTTTTAAGGAGGAAGGCCTAAAGTTCTCCGAATCGTTTCGCTTAGTAGACGGCAGCGGCTTGGCACGTGCCAATAGATTTACGGCTAATGATATGGCTATCTTATTGCACTTTATGATGCATCAGGACAAACCGCTCTTTGATAATTACCTATACTCCCTACCGGAAGCCGGAAGTGAAGGTACCGTAAGGAGATTTCTGAGTAATAAACCCTACAACTCGTACCTCAAGAGTGGTTCTATGAGTGGGGTTCAGTGCTATGCCGGCTATATAGATTATCAAGGACGGCAGTACCTGCTTGTCTTGATGGCTAATAACGTAAAAGAGCGTGCTACTACACGCACGCTCTTCTCGAAGGTAGCCGATTTGGTGACCACTATAGAGTAAGGGCTGAATAGTACAGCCCCTACTTGCTGCTACTTCAGGATAAGTTTACTGATAAGCTTATCGTTTACCATTAGCAAATATACTCCCTGCGCCAAGGGGGTTGTACTCATTTCCGCTACACCACTACCATCAGCCTCCTGCATCATCACGTTCTCAGCGCGAAGTGTTATGATCCGGACTACATCATTAGGTTGAGCACCTTCTACTCTAACGAAGTCTTTGCCCTGAGTGAAGTGTATGCGTTGCCCCATAACAAGCTCTGTAGCACTACCTCCATACGGGATCATGTCTGAGAAGTCCTCTTCAGCACTGTGGACATCATATACGAGCCAGTTCTTATCCTTTGCAGTAGTCACTTGGCTTATACGGCACTCATTTCCCTCCTTGGAGGATTTTGAGTTGATTACGATAAACTGAGCCTGCTCATTTGCCCCACACATAGGCAATGCCTCAACTATGTTTTGCATAGCTGCTTGTTTGATTTGGTTTTGAAATACCCAAAGAGCACGCAAGTTAGGCTTATTGCTTATATCAAGAGCGGAGAATTGATTCTTCGCTATGTACAAAAGATTGAGCTCAGGATTATGCGAAAGATCTACTTCCTTAAGCGCATTATTATTGATGATAAACTGCTTGAGTTTGGTATTCTTTGTGACATCTATCGAAGTCATTTTAGTGGAGGCGCACCAAATATTCTCTAATAGCAAATTTTTAGTGAAGTCCACGCCACCACTAATCGGATTATTATCAAAGGAAAGTTTCGTCAGTTTGGGGCAACTACTGATATCCAACGAAGTCAACTTATTGCCGAAGCAGGTGAGCAGCCACAGCTCTTTCTGATTACTCAAGTCAAGCTTTGGGATATTATTGACGTAGCAATATACCTTCGCAAGCTCGGGATTTTTGGAGAGATCCAAAGCCTCTAACTGATTGTATTCTATTCTCAGCTCCTTCAATAGAGGGAGAGCGGATAGATCTACCTGTTTAAGTTGATTTAAGGACAGATCTAAGAAGGTGAGCCCAGAGGCATTAGTCAAATCCACACTGGTTAAACTTTGCTGACTTGCCGTAAAGAAGTAGATATCTCCTTTGAGCGTTACAGGACCACCGGTCAAGGTTAGTGTACCTTCAATCCCATCCTGTAGCGTGCCGGTGGCTCCGGTGATCTCAAGAGCCCCGGTAAAACGCACCGTAAGCTTAACTGTTTTGTCTTTTCCTTTTTCTTTTGCTGAGGTGAAGGACAGAGAGCCTTCTTTTGCACGTAACGGGCCGGCCTGTAGCGAAGCAAAGCAACTCATCCAGAAGCCCAATAGCAATAACGGAGTAATAAGTCGTTTCATACCAATACTTTCTACTATATTTTCATTCTTGATATCTTTTCATACCCTACAAGGTATTACAAATATAATTAGTTATTCATTTTCTGCTATTTCATTTTAGAAATAAATTGCGCTACTTACCTTTATACTTTCAGGCCAATCAAGTATCTTTGTGCATAGACGAATGCAACGTAATAAAAACATATAGTAATCATATCATGAATTTAATCAAACGAGCAGTCCTAATCACTGCTTCTTTATGCACCCTTGGTCTTAGTACCTTTCCGGCACATGCATGCACCGGTCTGATAGTAGGTAAAAAGGCATCCGTTGATGGCTCTGTCATGATCTCCTATGCAGCCGACAGTCACACACTTTATGGTGAGCTTTACCACTATCCGGCACGTATTTGGCCCGAAGGAACTATGCGTCAGATCATTGAGTGGGACAGCAACCGCCCCATCGGTTATATACCTGAAGCGCGTGAAACGTATAATGTAATTGGCAACATGAATGAGCACCAAGTAGCTATTACTGAGAGTACTTGGGGTGGCCGCGAGGAGCTTGTCAATAAAGAGGGTCTAATTGACTACGGGAGCCTTATCTACATTACGCTACAACGCTCTAAGAGTGCACGTGAAGCGATCAAAATAATGACCGATTTAGTAGCCACTTACGGCTACAGAAGTAGTGGCGAGAGCTTCAGTATAGCGGACAAGAACGAGGCGTGGGTATTGGAAATGATCGGCAAGGGACCGGGCAAAAAAGGCGCCGTATGGGTAGCTATGCGTATTCCGGACAATGCTATTTCGGCTCATGCCAACCAAGCACGTATCCAAAAGATACTATTTAATGATCCGGCGAACTGCCTTTACTCTCCCGATGTAATTGATTTAGCTCGTGAAAAGGGCTATTTCAAAGGAAAAGATGCTGACTTCAGTTTTGCAAAGGCATACAATCCCTACACCTCCGACAACCTAAGAGGTTGCGAAGCACGTGTATGGGCTTTCTTCAATCAGTTTGCTTCAGGAATGGATAAGTACCAGGCTCTCGCTATGGGCGATACAAAGGCTGAGCCAATGCCCCTCTGGGTAATCCCCACCCGAAAGCTCAGTGTGGCCGATGTACGCAATATGATGCGCAATCACTTTGAAGGTACCCCTATGGATATGACTCAGGATGTAGGTGCAGGACCTTATAAAGTGCCTTATCGCTGGCGTCCTATGGCTTGGGAAAAGGATGGCAAGACCTATTTCAACGAACGCGCCATTGCTACCCAGCAGACCGGATTCGTATTAGTAGCCCAATGTCGCGGTTGGCTGCCTGATGAGATCGGGCCCATTCTTTGGTTTGGAGTAGACGATGCCAATACAGCCGTTTTTACCCCCATGTATGCCAATATTTTAGCTACACCGGAATGCTACCGCGTAGGGAATGGAGATATGATGCACTTCTCTTGGACTAGTGCCTTCTGGATTCACAACTGGGTTGCCAATATGGCCTATGCACGCTACGAACCCATGATAGGTGATATACGTCCGCTACAACAGAGCATTGAGGAGGGATTTGATCGCCAAGTAAAAGAGGTGGATGCTCGCGCTCTTGAGCTTCTGAAGGAGTCTCCCGACAAAGTGCGTGCCTACCTGACTCGCTACGCAGCCGATGCCGCCAATGGTACTACCTACCGCTGGAAGCAATTAGGTGAATATCTTCTTGTTAAGTACATGGATGGAAACCGCAAGAAAGAAGAAAACGGTCAGTTCAAGACCAACGGTTACGGACTTAGTGCTATGCCTGACTTCCCCGGCTATGACCAAGCGTTTTACGATCGTATCGTAGAAGAAACAGGTGACAAGTTCCTCATACCGGAAAACAAGTAATCCTCGATAAAAAGCTTATCAAATAGTGTGTCGCATCCTTCGGGGTGGGCACACTATTTACTTTTGTACGAGGTGCCCACCATAAGCCTCTCGAAAGCTTCCCCTCTTTTCCCAAAAAAGATACGGATATTTCATTTGAAAGGTTCTGATGTTTCAAATGAAAGTTATAGATTTTTTGATCAAAAGGTACGGATCAAATAGAGGGCACTATTGGAACACATTACAGAGGAGGAGTCAACTATTTGTAAACAAATACCATGGTGATAGTTTAGTATTCTTTTACTACCTTTGCAGCCAGAAAGATAGCCTTTTGGGGGGCAAGTATCGGAGGGAGCAACGTTGCCGGAGAGCAACTCTCTTTTCCCGAGAAGATGATTGAGGAGTGGCTCTGTTTCATCCTCTTTTTTTATTACCCCCTGTGCTCTCTTTCGGCAAATGCCGATAAATAAGTATTAAACAAAGAAAAAAAAAAGACACTGCTCCACGCAGAAAAGAAAGCAAAAGCAATGGATTACAATTATATGACCAAGGAAGGTCTCGAGAAACTCATGGAGGAGATTACCCGACTCGAGACGGAGGAACGTCCCAAGATAGCCCAAATGATTGCAGAGGCTCGAGACAAGGGAGACCTATCCGAAAATGCTGAGTACGATGCAGCTCGCGAAGCTATGTCCATGCTGGAAGCACAAATATCTCAGCTCAAGACAACGGCTACCAAAGCACGCATCGTAGATGCCAAGCAGGTAGAGACCGACAAAGTACAGCTGCTCACGAAAGTGCGTTTAGAAGATTTGGACAAAAAGAAAGAGATTACTTACTCCATAGTACCGGACTTAGAAGCTAATTTCAAGGAACACAAGATCAGTATCAACGCTCCTATTGCCAAGGGGCTGATAGGAAAGAAAATAGGCGAAGTAGCTGAGATTGAGGTTCCCATCGGTAAGCTACGCCTTAAGGTACTAGAGATAAACCCTATATTAGAGGCATAACGCTCTATGGCAACGCTATTTACAAAAATTATCAATGGGGAAATACCTTGCTACAAAGTGGCAGAAAGCGAAGAATTCTTCGCTTTCTTGGATATAAATCCCAAAGCAAAGGGGCATACCTTAGTAGTACCCAAGCGAGAGGTTGATTATCTCTTCGATATGGAAGACGATGAGCTTGCGCGTATGATGACATTCGCCAAAAAGATCGCAGCAGCCATTCGCAAAGCATTTCCCTGCCCCAAAGTAGGAATCGCCGTGTTGGGATTAGAGGTGCCACATGCCCATATTCATCTTATTCCGCTCGAGAGTGAAGCTACCTTTTACGTAAAAGAGGGCGTGCAGCTGAGCGGAAAGGAGTTTGAAGAGGTGGCTACGGCAATCAAAAAATATCTATAAAAGGAAAATTATTTACTAAGTACACGCTAATTACTTTAGCATCGGGGTGCAGAGAGAGGGCAAATACTTCTCTTTCTGCACCCTATTTATTGCGGAGATATAAAAAATAGATTAAATCCAAAAGGTATTGTTTATATTTGCAAGTAGGTAGAGTACGATGTTTTTTGAAGAATTTGATTTTGAAGATGCTGTTTTAGACGGCATAGTTTCGATGGGGTTTACTTCCACAACCCCCATCCAAGAAGCAACGATACCGCCTCTGCTGGATGGAAGAGATTTATTGGGCGTAGCTCAGACGGGGACAGGCAAAACGGCGTCGTACCTTCTTCCCATTATCAATCGCATCTATAGGGGCGAATTTCCACCGGATAAGGTGAAGGCTCTTATTGTAGCCCCCACGCGCGAATTAGTACAGCAGATTGACCGTCAAATACAAGGCTTTGGCTATTTCACAGGGTGCACATCAATTGCAATCTATGGAGGTACAGATGGCTTTGCTTGGGAGCAGCAAAGTCGCAGTACACGCCTGGGAGTTGACATTATTGTAGCTACTCCCGGACGACTGCTGGACCTCATTAACACCGGTTCGGCACAACTCGGTGATATACGCTACTTTGTATTGGATGAAGCCGATCGCATGCTGGATATGGGATTCTACGAAGACATTATCGCCATACGTAAAAGCATCGCTCAAGAGTGCCAGATAGCTATGTTCAGTGCCACGATGCCACCGAAGATAGCAACCCTTGCCGAGACTCTTCTGCATGAACCGGTCAAGATAGAATTGGCTGTAGCCAAACCACCGGACTCCATCATGCAGTGCGTCTATTTTTGCTATGAAGCTCAGAAACTGGCTATTATAGACTCACTCTACGAAGCAGAGGAAAGCGGAGAGAAGACCCGTAAGAGTGTATTTTTCGCCTCTACAAAGAAGAAAGTACATTTACTTGCTACTAACCTCTCCCGCATGGGATTCAATGTAGCCGAGATGCACTCCGACTTGGACCAAACGGTAAGAGACCAAGTGATGCGAGACTTCAAAGGCGGCTATGTAGACATGTTAGTGGCCACCGATATAGTAGCGAGGGGAATTGATATCGACGACATAGAAGTAGTTGTTAATTTTGATATGCCCCATGATGCTGAGGATTATGTGCATCGTATTGGACGAACAGCACGCGGCAATGATGGGCGCGGCATAGCTATTACTTTAGTTACAAGTGATGATTTTAAGTCCTTTGCCGCCTTAGAGCACTTTTTGGGGAAGAGGCTTTACGTAATGCCTTTGGATCCCTCATTAGGAGAAGCGCCCACCTATGAGCCGGAGCTCTATGCTACACGACAAAATAGAACGAAAAAAGATAAAAAACGCTCACACGCCTCCAAATCACAAGGGAGACCTCGCGGACAACGCAAACAAAAAGAATAACCTAATAGAAGAAACACAAGCCCATGACCCCTGAATTGATCAAACAGACTGATCCTCGGACTAAGGCAGGACAGACAAAAAAAACGATAATCGCATACTTTATAGAGCATGGTGGTGCTACTATACTACAGTTGGCTAAATATTTATCCCTCAGCTCACCGACAGTTATCAAATTTGTAGGCGAACTGGAGAATGCCGGTTGTATACTGCGCAAAGGTAAATTAGAGACGCAGGGTGGACGATACCCCTTTCTGTATGGACTTCATCCAAAAGCCGGCTATTTTATCGGGGTGGATGTGCAGCACAATAAACTAAACCTGGGGGCGATAACCCTTTCCGGAGAAATTTGTGCTATGGATTGCGATGTGCCCTTCTCATTGGAGGACAAGCCCGAGACAATAGAGCATTTGGTCGGAGCTATCAACGACTTTATAAAGGCAAACAAAATACCTCGGGATAAGATTCTTAATGTAAACATCAATCTCCCCGGCCGAATCAATCCCAAAAGCGGTAGAAGCTACACCATGTTCGTTTCACTGCAAGAAGAAAAGCCTTTAGCAGAGATATTGTGCGATGCCCTTCAAATGCACGTTACCATTGACAACGACACGCGTGGAATGGCTTTTGGTGAGTATACCCAAGGGGCCGCTCAGGAGAGCGAAATAAAGAATATGCTTTACATAAACCTCAGCTGGGGCTTAGGGCTTGGTATGATCATTGACGGAAAGGTCTATACAGGCAAATCAGGCTTCTGTGGAGAACTGGGGCATATCACTTTCTACAACAATCAGATCCTATGCCATTGCGGAAAGAAAGGATGTATGCAGACAGAGGTCGGAGGGCTAGCCCTTCACCGCAAAGTATTGGAGCGCATAAAGAAAGGCGAGACCTCTCTTCTAAGTGAAAAAGTAAATCGTGGGGAAGACATATCCCTGGAGGAAATCATTCAAGCGATCAAAGAGGAAGATATGCTCTGCTACAGTGTACTGGAGGAGGTTGGTCGTGAGTTGGGCTTTCACTTGGCAGGGTTGATCAATATATTTAACCCCGAGATGTTCGTCTTAGGGGGCAGTATGGCTGCTGTAGGAGATGCACTACGCCTACCGGTTGAAATGGCAATCCGACGCCTTACGCTCAATGTAGTAAGTAGCGACACCAAAATAGTACTTGCCGACATAGGAAAGAATAGCGGGGTAGTAGGTGCCTGCATGATGGCACGCTACAAACGATTCGAATAATCCTTTTTAGAAAACAAGACTGCGAATACGAATCAATCCTCGCACTTCATAGGAGAAGTACGAGGATTGATGCTAATAGATATATTTATACTACAACTACAGGGCAGCGACACTACATTGCCAAGCAAAGAAAGAATCAATCATTCCAAGGTATGCGATTGAGTGTGATTTACTATCTTTGTGAACAACGATGGGAAGAATAGTAGCCATAGATTATGGTAAGAAACGCTGCGGAATAGCAGCTACCGATGTACTTCGTATTGTGCCCGGTGCCTTGGTTACCTTGGCACCGGCAGAGGTGATTGACTTTCTCAAGGATTATCTCAGTCGCGAGCAAGTGGATAGGATAATTGTAGGTGAAGCATTGCAAGATGACGGTACACCCAGTGATAGTATGCGCTACATAACCCCTTTCGTCAATCGTTTGAGGAAAGTGTTCCCTAATGTGTCAGTGGAGCTCTATAGCGAGCGCTACACCAGTGTATTGGCACATAAAGCCATTTTAGAGAGTGGCATCGGGAAGGCTCAACGTCGACAAAACAAAGCCCTTGTAGATCGCGTAAGTGCTACTATTTTGCTACAGAGCTACCTCTCTTCCCACCAATATAAAGCAAATAATGAATCGCAATAAAGTGACCGGTACAACCATGCTACCAATCTATTTATACGGACATCCTCAATTGAGAGAAATAGCACAGGATATCTCTGCCGACTATCCTAATTTGGAGAAGCTCATAGCCGATATGTGGGACGCTATGTATGCTTCGGACGGAGTAGGCTTAGCAGCCCCCCAAGTGGGTCTTCCAATACGACTACTTGTAATAGACGGTGATCCGCTTAAAAAGGACTTTCCCGAGTGTAAAGATTTTAAGCGATGCATGATCAATGCGCACTTCATAGAGGAAACCGGAAAACAAGTAAGCTACGACGAGGGCTGCCTCAGCATACCCTTTATATACGAAAGTGTCACTCGGCCCGACACCATTACTGTGCAATATGTAGATGAGCATTTTGAACCACATACCGAGACTCTTACCGGCTATGCCGCCCGCATCGTACAGCACGAGTATGACCATTTGGAGGGAGTACTGTTTACCGATCGGGTGAGTCCCCTGCGCAAGCAATTACTTAAGAAAAAGCTGCACATGATAGAGGAGGGACGTATCAAGCCGGACTATGCTTACATAGCGGCTCCTCCTAAGCGCAAAAAACTTCATTAGTAGTCCCTCTTACTTACTCTACCCGGTGCGTCGCCTTTTTCTTACTCTACTGCTAAGCTTCGGCTGGCTGCTTAGTTCCTTTGCTCAATTAGATGTACAGCGAGTGATGGACATAGGGCGTAATGCACTCTTCTTTAATGATTATATCGTAGCGATAGGCTATTTTAATCGTGTAATTGAGGTGCGCCCTACACAAGCAGATCCTTACTTTTGGCGTAGCTACGCAAAGCTCATGTTAGATGACTTATCAGGGGCTGAGAAAGACGCTTCGCAAGCCATTTCATATAATGCTTTTCTTACCCGTGCTTATTTAATACGAGGTATTGCACGACAAGGACAAAAGCAGTATCGGGAAGCAGTGGAGGATTACAAGGTAGCTCTTGCCAGTATGCCCGATGATGCTGCTATACGCTTCAATATGGCTCTTTCATTCCGTGCTCTGGAGGAGTATAACACAGCCGATAGTATTGCCGCTTCACTTCCAAAGTCATTTAAGAGCTATCCTACCGCTTTGGTGCTTCGTGCCGATATAGCACTTTGCCGGCAAGATACGTTGCAGGCCTTTGAGCACATTAACCACGCCATTGAAGCCTCCGACTCAACCCTCTTTCAAGCCTTTCTTATGAAGGGCTCCCTACTGCTTACCCAAAATAAATATGAAGAGGCTATCAGCAGCTACAATTTAGCGGAGCGCACAGAGGGAGCTAAAGAGGAACTTTATATAAATCGCGGCTTGGCTCGCTATAGGCAAGGCGATCTATCCGGAGCACTAACCGACTACAACCGAGCTATTGAACTTGCACCCGACAATACATTAGCCCGCTTTAATCGGGCACAACTATTGGGATATGTAGGAGATAACAACAATGCGCTCAAAGACTTTAACGAAGTACTGAAAGCAGATCCCAACAATTATTTAGCACTCTTTAATGCGGGTCGTATCTCGCTTGAATTAGGACGCTATAAGGAAGCACTGGCAAGCTTCAACAAAGTGCTCAACCGCTACCCCAACTTTATGGTGGGACTACTCTCTCGCGCAGAAACGAAGCGCCGGATAGGCGATGCCGCAGGTGCAGATTATGATGAATGGCGTGCCTATAAGTTGCAAAAAGAGAATAAAAAACGAAGTACGGCTCCCGGTTCGGCAGCCGACACAACCCGCTCAGAAGAGGAAGAGACTATCGATGCATACGGCAAACTAATGGCTTCCTCAACCTCACCCCGATTAGACAGTCAAGTAACGCTTCCTGAGAGTTTGAGAGGACGCATACAAGATACCGAGAGCGTTGTACAAGCAATGCCCATGCTCTCCTTTACTTTCTACCCGCGCATCAAGCAATACACCCACCAACGATACAGTGCAGCTGTTGCCGTCTATAATGAACGCATTAAGCCACCCCATAGGTTGACAACGCTTGCTTTAGTGATGCCGTTAGATAGTTTAGAGCTACGAGATGCCGAATACCAATTAATGACCTTAGAGTCTCAGCCACACAAAACTGCTGACTGGTACTTCTCGGTGGCACTCTACAAGCATCTTTTAGCTGACATCGAGGGGTCTCTCACCTACTTAGACAATGCACTCAAACTCAATCCGAGGCATATTCTCTCCCGTATGCTTCGTGCATCGGTCTCCTATCGGAAGATCTCGCTCAACAACAATCGTTTTGGTGATACAGAGGGGGATAGGCACAGCAAAGAGTCTAACAGTCTGACCGCTCTCCCCAATAGTAGTAGACTCCCCAATAGTTATGAATCCATTGTAAAGGATCTGACCTATGCGCTACAACAAGTGCCTAATGATGCTGTTTTGCTGTATAATATGGGGGTAATCTCAGAAGTAATGGGGCAAAAAGAAGAGGCCATTCGCTACTATAAAGAGGCTATCCAAGCGCCACAAGCCCCTCCGGAAGCCTATTATAATATAGGTCTTCTGTACCTTTCTATCGGCAAACGTAAGGAAGCCATTGCCTCTCTCAGCAAAGCCGGAGAGCAAGGAATTTATGAGGCTTATGCCATATTGAAGCGTATTCAATGATATCGGTTCACGAACTAACTGTTGATTTTGGCAAAAGGATGCTCTTCGACGGCATCTCTTTTGTAATTGGCGATAATGAAAAGGTTGCTTTAGTCGGAAAGAATGGAGCCGGCAAAAGCACGCTCATCAAAATAATCGCAGGCGAAAGCACCCCCACAAGTGGCAGCATAGCCATTCCCAATGGGGCCTCCATAGGCTACCTGCCTCAGGTAATGCCCCTTCATGATAAAACAACCTTACGCAATGAAGTGCTGGAGGTATTCTCGCATATAGAGGTACTTCGCCGGCGTGTGGCAGACTTACAGAGGGAGCTGGAGCAGCGCAGCGATCATGACTCGGAGAGTTACCTGGAGCTCATCAATCGGTTCACCACAGCCAATGACCGACTGGTATTGATGCAGCAGGAGAATCACGAAGCCGAGATGGAGCGCACGCTGATCGGATTGGGATTTGAGCAGAGTGACTTAGATCGCCATACCAACGAGTTCAGCGGTGGATGGCGTATGCGTATTGAATTAGCTAAGATACTGCTTCGCAAACCGGATATACTACTCTTAGACGAACCTACCAATCACCTCGACATCGAGTCTATACAGTGGTTAGAAAGCTTTATAAGGAATAGCTCTGCCGCTCTGTTGCTGGTTTCACATGACCGTCGTTTCCTGGATGCAACTACCTCTCGCACTATCGAGCTGGAGCTTTCCAACCTGTACGATTATAAGTGCCCCTACTCTGAGTATAAGGCATTACGCGAAGAGCGTCTCAATTATCAGAAGCGGGCCTATGAGAATCAGAAGAAGATGATTGAGGATACAGAGGCCTTCATTGAACGCTTTCGCTACAAGGCAACCAAGGCCGTACAGGTACAGAGCCGCATCAAACAATTAGAGAAGATCGAACGCATCGAGTTTGACGAAATAGACCGCTCGAAGATACACTTCCGCTTTCCCCCGGCTGCCCGTAGTGGAGACTTTCCGCTTATTATAGAGGATCTGGCGAAAGCATATGGGGCACATACCGTCTTCAGTCACGTAAATATGACCCTACGCCGTGGTGATAAAGTAGCTTTTGTAGGAAGAAACGGAGAGGGAAAATCTACTTTGGTGAAGTGCATCATACAGGAGATCAAGGACTATACGGGTAGCCTCAAAATAGGGCATAATATAGAGATTGCCTACTTTGCACAGCATCGTGCCTCTGAGCTTCCCGAGGATAAGACCATCCGTGAAGCCGTAGATGATGCCGCCAAAGGGGACATACGCAGTCAAATCGACAATATGCTCGGCACTTTTCTCTTTGGAGGGGAGATCGCTGATAAAAAGATAGGTGTACTCAGCGGAGGCGAACGCTCTCGCTTAGCCATTCTTCTGCTCCTCTTAGAGCCTGCCAATATGCTTATCTTGGACGAACCTACGCACCACTTGGATATGATGTCTAAGGATGTGCTCAAGGAGGCTATCGCCAACTTTAATGGAACGGTGATATTGGTCTCCCACGACCGCGACTTCTTGGATGGACTGGCAGATCGCATCTATGAGTTCCGACATGGAAAGGTACAGGAATACCTCGGTGGAATTGACTATTATCTCGACAAACGTGCTGCCGAGAGCATTGAAGCGGCAGTAAATGACAGCAAAGCGCCTCAGAAGACTCAGAGCGAAAGCGATACCGGTAGCACCTTAAGCAAAGGACAGCTCTCTCGGGCGCGCAGCAAAGAGCTACGCAAGCTCCGTCAGGAGAGCGAGCGTGCACTATCTGAAATAGATCGAATCGAAGAAGAGATAGCTCAATTGGAGCAGCGTCTCTCTACTCCGGAAGGCAATGAGCCTGACTTGTACACCAAATACGAACAACTAAAGAAATCCCTCTCGGAGGCGATGGATCGCTGGGAAGCCGCTGAAGCCGCTCTTGAGGAGAGTGAGCAAAGCGAATGAAAAGGTATCGTCTGTGGTTCAATCTGCTAACCTTTGTAACGGCATTGATCGTTGCATTGGTGCCGATGAGCATCTCAAAGCGCATCCACGGACGTATGCTCACAGAGGAACGCGAAAAGGTAGAGCTTTGGGCAGCCGCTACTCAAGCACTTGCCACAGACGACGAAGAAGCTCCCTTTGATCTGATGCTACGTATCATTAGCAGCAATAAAACCATTCCCATCATTCTCACCGATAGCTCAGATCACATTCTTACTTTCAACAACATTCCCATCCCGACAAAAGCCGATAGTGCCAGCTACTTGCAAAAGCAGCTGGAGCGATTACAAGACGCCTACAGTCCGCTTACGATCGATTTAGGCGAGGAGGGCAAGCAATACCTTTACTATGGCGACAGCTCTACGCTACAAGAGCTAACCCTTTTCCCGCTTGTGCAAGCTATTGTATTCGTACTCTTTTTGCTATCCCTCTTTGTCGCTCTATTCTTTGGCTACCGCAATGCACAAAATCGCCTTTGGATAGGTCTTTCGCGCGAAACAGCCCACCAATTGGGTACCCCCATTTCCTCTCTATTCGCCTGGATCACGCTTCTCCGCGAGGAGGAGGCAGATGAGAGTATTCTGCAAGAGATGGAGCACGACACGGCACGCTTGGAGATGATCAGCCGGCGCTTCCAAAAGATCGGTAGCACGCCCACTCATGAGGCTGTTTTGCTTAACTCTTTCATACCGGAAACTATCCGCTATTTGGAGGGGCGTATGAGCAAAGGGGTCACGTTTTTCCTCTCTATGCCTGAAGTGCCCATTTGGGTGAATATCAACAAAGACCTTTTTGGATGGGTCTTGGAAAACCTTGTAAAGAACGGAGTAGACGCTATGGAGGGCAAAGGCTCCATTACCATAGAAATAGCACTAAAGGGACACTTTGTACTCATTGATGTAACCGACACAGGCAAGGGCATCGCACCTGCCAACCGCCGCAAAGTCTTTCGCGCCGGCTTTACCACTAAGAAACGTGGCTGGGGCTTGGGCCTCTCTTTAGCTAAGCGTATCATGCGCAGCCATCCCTCCGGGCAGATCAAGCTTCTCTCCAGCGAAGTAGGACGGGGCAGCACCTTCCGCATACGCCTCAAACAGCTTCCTACGCCTCCCCCAACTACATGCCCATAGTAACGGGCGGTTCATTCACCTGCATTCGCTATAAAGTAGAAGATATCCGAATGAAACAGATTTTTCATCACGAGCAAAAGAAAATTTCATCACGAAGAAAAATATTTTTGATCCGTATAAAAAGAAAGCCATACACGCATACCCCAACGCTACTATAGGATCTATTTGAACAAGAAAAAGGTTCTAATTTTCCAATCAAAAGGTTCTGATATTTCGTTTCATAGATCCATATCTTTTCAACGAAACATCAGAACCTTTTTTGTAGCGGATTAAGCGGTACAGATCACCCCTTAAGATAGAGCTGTATCGCCTATGTAAAACGCCCCGATAGGTCAATCGTGGTTATAAAACACACTTCCGCCCACAAACTCTCGTAGCAGGGAGGCGCGGGGTAGTTGCTCACTGCGTATAGGCCGTATCAGTCTAAGAAAGCGCAGAAGTCGCTGAGCTGTTGCATACTCGGGCAATGCCTGTGGCACTTGGTAGAGGAGAGGCTCTGCAAAGGGACGCAACGCAGAAAGCTCATACACCATAGCACTATTGAACATATCGTCCGCCAGCTCTTGGTAAGGAAACACCCACTTTTCCTCTCCTGCTCGTACTGAATCCCAATTGTGAAGGGTATCGACAGCACTATAGCCTCGGTAACTGTGGTCCCTGATCATACGTCGCAAAAGACGATTATCTGTAGTAGAGATCCGATTATTCGGATCTAATCCTAAAGCGGTAAGACAGCTTACATAAACACGGTGTAGTACCTCCTTGGGCACACTCTTGAGCAAATTGGGATTCAATGCATGAATACCCTCCAAGAGCAGCACATCACCCTTTTCCATCGTCATGGTGTCACCTTTATAGACACGCTTCCCCATTGTAAAATCAAAGGTGGGAAGCTCTATAGTTTTTCCTGCCAAAAGAGCTGATATATCTGCGTTAAAGAGCTTTAGATCAATGGCGGTAAGCGCCTCAAAGTCATATTCACCGCTTGGCGTGCGTGGAGTAAGCTCCCTATCGACGAAGTAATTGTCGATAGAGATCATACGGGGCTGCAAGAAGCAGGTACGAAGCTGCGTAGTCAGACGATTGGTAAAGGTAGTCTTACCGGACGAAGAGGGACCGGACACGAGCACCACCCGAACACCCCGTTGATACCCCTCCGCAATACGGTCAGCTATGTGGGTGATCTTTTTCTCTTGCATAGCCTCACTGATGAGGATCATCTCCTTGAGTTTCCCATCATCTATCGCTTGATTTACACTACCCATATACTCTAAGTGAAGCATTTTGAGAAGCCGATCCTGCTCTTTGATTACGCTGCGCATCATAGGTTGCACTTCGATGGGGGCAAGTCGAGAAGGCTGCGCCATATCCGGCACCCGTAGGAGGAAGCCGTCTAAATGGGGAATGAGGTCATACAAATACACGGCACCGGTCTTAGGTGCCAAAGCTCCATAGTAGGGATTAAAAAAGCCCTCTATGCCGTGGAGCGTTACATAGAGTGTACCGCAATTTTCTATCAGGAGGGCAGAATCCTTGTCGCCTCGCTCTTCAAGCATGGCAGCAGCTTCCGATGCCGGCAGCACTTTGCTCTCTATATTCAAATTGGCTGCAATAAGACGATTCATCTCCTTTTTGATGGCTGCAAGATCGTCAGAGCCCACTAAACTACCATTCTCAATACTGCAGTAATACCCATTGGCAATAGAATGCTCTACATAGAGCCGGAAGGAGGGAAGCACATTGTGCACTGCTGTGCTCAAGATAAGGCTGAGTGTACGAAGATAAATCCGCAAGCCGTCTTCCGATTGGATGGTGATAAATCGTATATCACAGGGATTAATAAGCGGTGTATCGAAGGGAAGAAGCACATTATTGACCAAAGCGCCTAAGGGCATATAAAGGAGTGTATCTTTCAGTTCATCAATCACTTTGCCCAGCGTAATACCTCTTTCTACGCTCTTTTTTTCATTCAAGTCAAGCAAATTAATTTCGATATGGTCCATTTTGTCTATACTTAATTAGTAAATTTGCTCTCAAATATAGGAAGAATACAAATAGCAACGGCTATGAGTTACGGAATATTGGACTTTATTACCCTCCTTGGTTCGTTGGGGCTATTCCTCTATGGGATGAAGGTAATGAGCGAGGGCCTGCAGAAAATAGCGGGCGAACGTATGCGCTCCATCCTATCCGCCATGACCTCCAATCGCGTCCTTGGCGTACTAACCGGTATCGTAGTAACCGCTTTAATACAAAGTTCCTCGGCTACCACCTTGATGGTGGTTAGCTTTGTAAACGCAGGATTGCTCAACTTAGCAGAATCCATCAGCGTGATTATGGGAGCCAACATCGGTACGACCGTCACAGCTTGGATTATATCGCTATTGGGATTCAAAGTGGACATCGCCTCCTTTGCCGTACCCCTACTTGCGATAGCAGTGCCTTTGTTCTTTTCTAAGAAGTCTAATCGGGTAGCATGGGGAGAATTCATTGTAGGCTTTAGCTTGCTTTTCCTCGGCTTACAATTTCTCAAGACCAGTATGCCCGACCTACAGAGCAATCCGGATGCACTTGCCTTCCTACAGCGCTATACGGATATGGGCTACCTCTCCGTGTTCATATTCCTCCTTATCGGTACCATTCTCACTATCATCGTACAGTCTTCCAGTGCTACCGTAGCAATTACACTGATTATGTGTAGCAAGGGCTGGATACCCTTTGAGATGGCTACCGCAATGGTATTGGGCGAAAATATCGGTACGACTATTACAGCCAACTTAGCAGCCCTGAAAGCATCCGAAGCAGCCAAGAGAACGGCCTTCTCACACTTCCTTTTTAATATAACCGGTGTCTGTTGGGTACTCATCGTCTACTATCCCTTCACACACTTAGTGGCTAATATTTGTACGGCTATCTGCGGAGATCCGCATGCGTTGCATGGGTATGCCATTCAACTAAGCGAAAGCTACGGAGCGGCCGAGATGTCGCTTATTACAGGAAATGAGCCGATAGCCGACCCTACACTCCACGCCCTACAGCAAGAAATATTGACCATGAGCACCTGTGTCTCTATCGGTATTTCACTCTTCCACACCCTGTTTAACTTCTGCAATGTACTGGTGCTGATATGGTTTGTACCACAAATTGAACGTATTTGTAAGTTGGTTATCAGAGATAAGAAGAAAGATGAAGAATCTGAAGTCAGCCACCTCAAATACCTTTCTCCCCGTATGCTGAGTGTAAGCGAGCTTTCACTCTTCCAAGTACATAAGGAGATGGGGGCATTCGGAGATCGTACCTTAGAGATGCTCCGACTCGTACAGGAACAGCTCAATGCAGAGGATGAATCAATCGTATTGGCACGCTACAATGAGATTGAAAAGAATGAAAATATCTGCGACCGCTTGGAGGTGGAGATTGTTAATTTCGTTACACGTGTCAGTGAGGGCGATCTTAGTAGCGAGGGGAAAGCCAGTGTACGTCAGACCATGCGTGCCGCAAGTGAGATAGAGAGTATGGGCGACTCCTGCTTTAGCATGGGACGTGCCCTTATGCGTGCCCATAATCAAAATGTCAAACTCAACAGCGCCCTTATACAGTCTCTCAATGCTTTGTTGGATCTTACCCGCACCAGTGCCGTGCGTATGGTGGAAGTACTCAATAAGCACAACGTAACCGCCAAAGACGCACTGTCTTCTTACGATATAGAAAACGAAATAGACAACATGCGCGATTCACTCATACAGCGTGATATGGTAGACCTCAAAGCCAAAAGGTACGCTTATAAAGAGAGTGTGATCTACTTGGATATAGTAGATGAATGCGAGCATTTTGGCGATTATGCCCTTAATGTAGTACAAGCAGTTGCAGAGAATAAAGTGTAATACACTATTTTTGAGACTTGGTAATAAAATAAGATAACGAGACTATTCTTATATGGCAATTGAAATCAAGGAGGTACAGAGTAAAGAGGAGCTCAAGCGTTTTGTTCTCTTCGGAAATGAGCTGTACAAGAGTAATCCTTATCACGTACCTGTCCTCATAAAGGACGAAATGGAGACGTTAGATAGGGATATAAACCCTGCATTTGAGTTTTGTGAGTCTATTTATTTTCTTGCCTATCGGGATGGACAAATAGTAGGGCGTATCGCCGGCATTATCAATCATCGTGCCAATGAAGCTTGGAATCAACAGCACGCACGCTTCGGGTTTGTAGACTTTATCAATGACAACGAAGTAGTGGATGCGCTCTTTGATGCCGTTTCACGCTGGGCGAAAAATAAAGGCATGGATATGCTCCATGGCCCCATGGGCTTTACCGATATGGACAAAGAAGGCATGCTCGTGGAGGGCTTTGATCATATGAGCACTATGATCACAATCTACAACTATGCCTACTATCCCAAGCAGCTGGAGCGCATCGGCTTTATCAAAGATCAGGATTGGAAAGAATATCTCATTACCATACCCGACTCCATACCCGAAAAGCATGTACGCATAGCCCGATTGGTGGAACAAAAATACGGCATATCCGTACTGAAGATAAAAAAATCGAAGGATTTGGTCCCTTATGGGCCTGTCGTATTTGATTTGATCAATAAGTGCTATGCCAACCTTTATGGCTTCTCTCAGCTGTCGGACCGACAAATAGAGTACTACTCAAAGATGTATATGCCGCTTCTTCGTCCTGACTTTGTCACACTTATTAAGCGAGAGGAAGACCAAAAGATAATAGGCTTTGGCGTGGCATTGCCCAACTTGAGTAAGGCACTACGCAAGGCTAACGGCAAGTTATATCCATTAGGTTTTATACCGCTTCTGAGAGCACTCAAAGGACGCCCACAAGTGATTGACCTATACCTAATGGGTGTTCTTCCGGAATACCAAAACAGAGGGGTCAACGCACTTATATTCAACGACCTAATCCCCTATTTCCGCAATTCGGGAGCTAAGTATGCAGAGAGCAACCCGGAGCTTGAAACCAATATGAGCGTACAACTGCAATGGAATTACTTTGAGCGCAAGCATCATAAAACACGCCGCGCTTACATCAAGCCTTTATAGTTTATTCTGTATACCGATCCAACGGGGCGAGAGTATTTACACTTTCGCCCCATTTTGTTCTACGGAAGTAGGCGCACAGCTTTAGATCTAAGCTACAGCGTAATCTCTTTTTCAAGAGTCATCTTTCACCAAGCTATATAAGATATTTTTGTACATTTGCTCTGTATTGGCTATTAACTTTGTAATATTAGATAGCTATGAGATGCTTTTCATGTAAGATAAAATCGGGAGTTGAACGCCTCCTATCCATCGGGTTAGTTCTATTGATTTCAGTTATGTCACTTGGTGCGCAGTCACATTATTCGGCTTTATGGAAGGAATGGGATAAAGCAAAAGCCAATGGCCTACCCAAGTCCGGGCTAGAGCAGCTAGAGAAAATCGCTCATTTAGCGAAGCAGGACAAGGCTTCGGCAGAATATACGCAAGCGTCACTTCTGTTATTTAGTGAGACTTTAGGCAATGAGCCTGGGTACGCCATAGCCAAGCTCAAAGGCTACAGTGAAGAGCGTTGGTTAGCAGAGGCTGATCGTGCGTTACTAAAAGCCTTTCTCATCTACTACTATGCATCTATATATGAGGAATATTCAGAGAAACAAGATAGGCAACGTACCGAAGAGCTACCCATAGAGCAAATAAAGCTTTGGTCCGCAGCGCAATACCTACAAGAGATCAGTAGCGAGTGGGAGCAGTTCACCGCATTAAGTTCCTCTCTGGGTAGCCTGTCTACGCTTCGCTATCCGCACATCTTTTCTAGCGGAAATGCAGCGAATGAGTTTAAGCACAATCTACGCTATGCAGTAATGGATATGCTTATTTTACTGGTTGACTCTGAGTGGAGTACGTTGTCGAGTATCTCTCATTTGGTTCATCCTGAGTATATGTCGCTGACCTACTCCGAGATAGTCGAAGGGTTTACTCCCGGTGCCGTGCAGCCCCAACGAGACGATCTGCCCAAGCGGTACTTACAAGAGCTGCTTGCTGCCGAAACACAAGCTCCGGATCATATATCCAAGCTGGTTTACAAGAGGCTGCGCTACCGTATGCTCCCCGGAGAAGATGGCGTCAAGAGCCTCGCATTGTACGATTCACTCATCAGAGAATTTGAACCGCTGATACCTCACTCGGAGCATCTGTATGAGCTCTATGCGGACAAAGCTGATGTTTTAAGAAAGCTCAATCGCAATCAAGAAGCCGTTACCATAGCAGAGCGTATCAGCAGAGAGAAGCCTCGCTCGCACGCCGCCAAGAGAGCAGAAGAAATGCTCTGTTGGATTCGGAAACCCCTGCTTAATTTGAGTATAAATGAGGGGGAAAACGATCCGGAGGCTCCACTTAAAATCAAGTTAACGTATAGAGAGATAGAGCGTGTTACCCTTAAGTTATACCATATTGCTGACCCCCGAGCAGTGCTCACAAAAACCTTACAACGCTACAGCACCGAAGAACAAAAACGCAAAGCCCTACTTGCTATAGCCACCCCTTACCAAACGATTGAAATAAAACCCGTACGTAACGAAAACTACGAGTACACCGATACGACCTTTACCTACGCAGCATTACCATTAGGGGTGTACATCATCGAAGCCATTCCTACCCCTATCGATCAGCGTCAAAAGGAGTGGATTCAGAAAAAAGACTATACGTTGCTCCATGTAAGCAATGTAATGCGGTTGTATCGAAAGGCAGGCAGCAAGCGGGAGGCTCTTCTTGTTGACGCCACAGAGGGGAAGCCTCTGCCGGGAGCCTCTTTCGTTCAGTGGATCAAAAAGAATGGCAAGGTACACACACGCATAGATAAATCCGATAGCAACGGCATGGTGCACTACACTCTGCTTGCCGAACAATGGACCATACAGAGTCTTGCCTATACGGATGAGGATACTTTTGCGCCGGTAGCGAGGCAGTGGAGCTCAAGCGGAAGTAGAGGCTCATCGGACGACATAGCTGCCACACTCTTTACTGACAGGGCACTCTATCGACCGGGCCAAAAGGTTTACTTCAAGGGGATGCTATATCATGCACAAGAAGGTCAAAAATCCCCTATTCCGGGAGAGAAAGTCTCTGTCACAGCTTATGATCAAAAAAGTGGTGAGGAGCATATTATCGGCCACTTTGAAACCAATGATTATGGATCCTTTACCGGTTGTTTTACGCTTCCGAGTGAATCTACCGCTACTACCTACCGGCTCACACTCTCTACGGATACGGAGGATTACGATGACGTAACCTTCCGTGTGGAAGAATACAAGCGTCCTACGTTTGAGGTAAAGATAGATACCTTGCAGCAAACCCCCTACTATGGACAGCCCATTACGCTATCAGCTACGGCACTATACTATGCCTCTGCTCCGGTTGAGGAAGCCGCTGTGCATTATCGTCTGGAGGCATCGCCCTATCGCTATCCATACTATCGCTACGAAAGCAACGAAAACTATCTAATCGCAGAGGGCAGCGGCACCACAGATAGCAAGGGAGTATTCACTCTTCCGTTAACGGAGCTTCGCCTATCCGAAAGCGATTCAAGTCGCTATGCCAATACGGCTTCAACGCCTCTTCACGACGCTTTTATAAGCTATAAACTGGAGGTATCCATTACCGGTAAAGCGGGAGAGACGCACACAGCATCATTTTTCTTCAATACCGGCAAAGAGTGCGTTTCTTTGGCAAGCTCCCTCCTAAAAGAGCAGCCCATTGAGCAATTACTACAAGCCTGGCGCATTACAACGAAAGACTATGCCGCAAAGGAACTCGCCTTAAGTGGCCGATACTATGTGGTATCTCCAAGCGATACCACGCGAGCGTTGCTCTCCGGCACCTTTGAGAGTGGTAAGCCTCTTCCCACCGCTGCACTCAAAACACTACCGGCGGGATACTATCGGCTCTATATGACTACCGAGTACAAGGGAGTAAAGAGTGAGGCAAAAGAGGACTTTCTTCTATTTAATCTAAAGAATGCCCCTGCCGTGCATAAAGAGAAGCTCTTTGTTTACCCCATCAAAAAGGAGTATTCAGCTACACAACCGGCCTCCTTCCTTCTTTCTTCGTCTGAAAAGGAACGTACCATCTATATGTATCTCTTTACTCCGGAGCAAGACCTGCGCAAAGAGACCATCGTACTTCACAAGGAGCAACGTATCATTGAAATACCTATTCCCAAGGGGATTGATAAGGCTACGGTGCAGTTTTTCTCCGTCTCTCACGGCAGAGTGTATACTGATCAAGAGGAAATTTGCCGACAAAAGCAGCAACCCACTCCTTCATTGCGCATCAACAGACTGAGTAAGCAGTACAAACCCGGAGAAGAGGTTACCTTAGGGATCTCACTGACCGATTCACTGGGTCGCCATTATCCGGCAGAACTTGCCATTTGGGCATTTGACGCCTCCTTAGAAGCTTTTGAACCCTACCGGATGCCTTCTTTGCAAAGCCGTACTCCGCCCACACCCTTCAGGGGTTTCTATTCTCCCTATTTACTCACAGGGGGGCATATGAGCTATTACTTTAACTGCAATTCTCCCCGTTATGACACACCATGGGCATATGATATTATATTTATATCTTCTCCATATTTCATAACGGAGGCTTTGGGTGGCGCCTTGTATGGGAGTAGAGCTCCGGTCACTATGAGGATGATGAATGCGGCCCCAACGAGCTACGAAGCTAAAGAAGCGAATGCGAAGCAAGCCCTTGATGGGGCAGTTGCTTTAGATGAAGTAGTCGTACAAGCAACACGTGGGAACGATAATAGTGCAACCAAGCATGCAGCACCAGAGTTACGGAGTGACTTTGCAGAGACCGCTTTTTGGCTTCCTGCTGAGAGGCTAAATGAAAAGGGTGAAACTACTCTACACTTCAAGCTACCCCATTCGCTCACTCGCTACAAGCTTGCCCTATTTGCTTTTAATAAGGAGCTACAGAGCTACGAATTAGTGGAGCACTTTACCGTGGACAAAGAGCTATCTCTGACCACTAACTTCCCACGCTACCTACGAGAAGGAGACAAGAGTTCAATGGCTGCCACACTTAGCAATAAGGGCGACACCGAGCTATCGGGCATAGTTTATTTAGAGCAGTTGGATGCTTTTACCGATGAGGTACTTCACCGCAGTGAGCAGGCTTTCTCTTTAGCTCCTGCCTCTAATGCCACATACTCTTTTGATCTATCGTATATAGCAAATCGCTCTTTCGTGAAATGCCGTATCGTAGCGGATGCCGGCACACGGAGTGATGGCGAAGAACGTCTCATTCCTCAGCTTGCTATTCGCAAACCATTTATTGAGAGCATTCCTTTCCTTTTGAGAGCCGGTAAGGCGCGTACAATAGATCTGTCGGCTCTCTTCTCAAAGGGGAGCAACGAAGCGCAACAACGCACTTTGTACATTGACGTAATGGGTAATCCCTTATGGGGTGCTTTAGACGAATTGCCCCTTCTGCTTACCACGAATGAGGAGGATGCAGTAAGCAATGCACTCTCCCTCTATACAAACAGTGTGGCAAAGAGCCTGCTCCGCAAAGAGCCTGCCTTTAAGCGTTTGTTAGAAATACGTACCGCTACCGGCAAACGTCCGGAAAGCAAACTATTGACTGATCCGGAGAAACGAATAGCAGACACCCACCAAACCCCCTTCCTCCGAGATGCACTAAAAGAGCAAGCTTCCTTAGATCGTCTTACTGTGCTACTCGATTCCGCTTTGATGCAACGTGCCGAACAGAGCGCGCTGGAAGCACTTCTCCGGCTACGCAATAGTGATGGAGGCTTTAGCTGGATGCCCGGAATGGAGAGCAGCAGCTACATTACGCAGTATATCCTCTACCTCATTGCCCACATGGAGGCGGTAGACACAAACAGCAATCTACAAGACGTGGTTAGTAGAGCCTATGACTTCTCACTAAGTAAGATGCGGGAAGAGTATGACAAGGAGCTGCGTAAGCTGCGATACCTTTCTGTCGCCGAAAAGATTGACTGGCTCTATCTCACAGCGCTCATTCGTCCCAATGATCTTCGCTCCGGTGACAGGATGATTCAAGCATTCTTTAAGGAGGCGAAAGAGGAGTTACCTCGACTCCGGATGAAAAGTCTTTCGCATCTCATCGTGGCGCTGTATAAAAAGGGCGATAGCCTTACAGCCGACAAAGCGAAGAGACGACTTGTCGAGTATCTACATGCGGACGGAGAGCGCGGCTTAATGATTAGAGAAGGATCGCGCTATGGAGAGTGGACACAGATTCGCACCCAATGTGCAGCCATAGAGGCCCTCTCGCTCTATCCGGAAGAAGCTGCTAAAATAGAGGAGATGAAAGTATGGTTGCTCAACAAGATGCGCACAACACGCCAACAAGACGATATATCTACGTCTATGGTACTGGCAACCCTTTTCCAAAATACAGCTCCTATTATGACGTACAACGGACCGGTACGCGTAACGCTCTCCTCAGGAAAGCAATTTACCACCCATGTAGATCCGACAGCCTCCGGTGTGGCTGCGCCTATCATTAAGGAGCAAATTACCCTCGCTGATAAGGAGCAGGCTCCGCAAAGTCTTACCGCTCTGAAGGAAGAGAAGGGAATTGCTTGGGGGGCGGTAGTGGCTTCCTTTACCCATCCGGCACAAGGCATTGAAGCATCGTCCAACGAAGCTTTGTCGGTATCTCGGAAACTATTCCGTCATATTACCGCAGAGAATGGAACCAAACGCTTAGAGCCCTTAGATACGCTACATGCGAATCAGTTGCGCATAGGTGACGTCATTACGGTGGAACTAATCATTGATGCCAAAGAGACATTAGACTTTGTAGTCATTCGGGATATGCGAAGTGCTGCATTAGAACCGGGTATTGGCGTAAGTGGCTATCAGTATAATTGGCGCAGTCTTTCTTTCTATCGCGAGATAAGAGATAGTGAAGAGCGCTTTTACATAGAGCGTCTCCCAAAAGGGCTGCATCGATTAAGCTATGAAGCTGTGGTGGATCGCCACGGACACTTTTTCGCCGGAGTCGCTGAGCTGCAATCCCTCTACGCACCTGATTATAGTGCGCACTCGGCCGGCAAGGCGCAGCTCGTGGTAGAAAAATAGAGTCAAGGACTTGAGGATAGAGTTGGGGCTACTTTCTTACGGAGGTAGCCCCTCTTTGTGAGCGAGTTAGTTTCTTTCTTACCGGTATGGGCATAAGGAAGAAAAACCTCATCAGAGCAGCGTAAAAAAAGATCCAGATCTTTTGTATGAAACATCAGAACCTTTCAAACGAAACATCTATACTTTTTATTCCATAGATACAGATCTTTTTTAATGCCCTATAGAGTACCTTACCCCAATAGGGTATAGATGCGATTTGAAGAAAAAGTATATATCTTTGCAAATGGAAAATTCCATTCAAGGAATGGACTTTAGGAAAATGAGAGCGGTTGGCATTGCTCTGTTGGTAAGTAACAAGACAGAAGTGTGTGGAGATATTTGGTGCACGCACCATAATTACCGCCACTTGCTCGGCTCCGCTTACTCCTATTGCCCTTTTCTCTATTCAAATTTGATACACAGTACAACTAAATAACACAAACACAGAAATCATGAAAGCAACTAAGTATCTACGCATTTTGCTCTTTACGAGCGTGATGTTTGTTTTATTTGCCGGCTCTGCCGCATGGGCACAGAATAGGACGGTGGACGAAATTTATCTTCAAAACGGAGCCGTTTTGAAGGGTAGAATCGTAGAAGAGGAACCGGGCAAGACACTCACCTTTGAGACCAGTGACGGAAGTCGCTTTGTTTACTCGATAAGCGATGTAAAGAAGATCGTTCGCGGCAACGTGCAGCTCCGTACCCCTTTAGCTAATGCGTCCCGCGTTAGCTATTACAGTTTAAACCTCGGTATGGCAACCGACTTCGAAAACAGTATCGGCATGGGCTTGAATCTTGCCGATCTTAACTTTGGAATAGGCAAAAGCGGCTTTGGCATTGCCCTTTCGTTTGGCGGCACTTCCTTTGTGCACAGTGCCTACTACAACGAGTTTAAAGTTACCGCTACAACCAATATCGCCCATTTGGCAGTTGGTCCCTCATTTACATGGTGTTTCTCCACAATCGCCCTAACTCCCAGGGCATTGCTCGGATATGGAAGAGCGGTGGCAGTACTGAAAAGTGGCAATGTTTCAGTAGAAGAAGGCGGAAATGGGTTCTTTTTGAGTGCAGGTATGCACGCGCGCTTTTTCACTACGCACCGCTGGAACCTATTGCTCGGATTGGATTATCAGCACTTCGACGAGTATAACGGAATGAATGTATCGGTAGGCTTTGCCTACACATGGTAGTAAAACGAATATGAGAAAAGGTTTTTGGGAGGCATTGCCTCTTTTAGTAGCGGTATGCTGCTTCTGTACATCTTTCACGGCCGAGGCGCAGAATGCACCATCGGGACGTGCGCTTAAGTGGAAGGTGGCAATTGGTCGTTTCTCTAACGAAACGCAATACGGAAAAGGAATCTTTTACGATAGGGAAAATGACCCGATGGCAAAGCAGGCGTTGGACATACTTTCCGCCAAATTGGCAGCATCCGGCAAGTTTATCCTCCTTGAACGTTCGGATGCCGATAAGCTGGCTTCCGAAGTTGAGGAAGGGCAACAGTCGGAGCGTATAGCTGCCGATTACGTAATATTAGGGTCCATTACAGAGTTCGGGCGCAAAACGACCGGCAAAAGTGACCTCTTTTCTGCTTCCAAAACGCAAACGGTAGAGGCTGCTGTGAGCCTACGGTTGGTGGATGCCAAAAGCAGTATGGTTATTTACAGCGAAGAGGGCAAAGGATATGCCGAGCTTACCAGCAAAACGACCCTTGGATTTGGAGGAAAGTCAGGCTATGATGCAACGCTGAGTGATAAGGCCATTTCATCCGCAATGGATCAATTGGTAGAAAACGTAATCAACAAGTGTAGCGATCGTCCGTGGCGAACCTATATCATTAGCTCAGATGCGGACGGCATCTTTATTGCAGGAGGCGCAAGCCAAGGTTTGAAAGTGGGGGATAAGTTTGATGTATTTATCCGTGGCAAAAGAGTAAAGAACCCACAGACAGGTACCATGATGGATCTGCCAGGCAAAAAGTGCGCCTCAATTGTTATAGATGCTCTTTTTGGAGACAATGTGTATAACGAAGGTGCCGTTGTATCTCTTGTAGAGGGAGCTCTTCCAGAAGATATCAATAGTTGTTATATAGAGGAAATAAAATGAAGCAAAGAATTATTGCGCCATTTTGGCTTGTTTCCATAGTTGCCTTGTTCTGGCTCTGGGGCATAACCTCTTGTGGCAGTGTAAAAACAGGAACAGGGGGATATGAGGACACAGCATACGTTACCGTTGCCTCCAACGGAGTGCAAAAAGGCGATACTGTGTTACTCTTTATTGATAAGGGAATAGGTCATTCTGTAAAAGTTGTAGCCGAAACTGATGCTTTTAGAAAGGGCACCCCAATTCCAACGACCCCAGGCAAGCACATTGTTCAGGTCTATGAACAGTTGGAGGACGGAAGACCGGGACAAAAGCTCTATGAGTATACGATTTTCCTTTCTACCCGAAAGAATCGCGTTATCGTACTGAAATAATCAAAAAATATAGAAAAGAAAGGATTATACTATGCGACGGAAATGCTTATCAATAGCAGCGTTAGCCCTCTCGCTTCTTCTCGGTTTATCGGGATGTGGTACACAGAAGCCACTCTACTCGTGGTACAACTACGACAATGTGGTCTACAAGTATAGTAAAAGCCACACTTCTGAGGATCGAGAAAACTTGATTAAGACTTACGAAAAGCTAATCAATGAACAGCGAGGATCCCGCGGAGCTGTACCCCCGGGAATTTATGCAGAATACGGATACTTGTTGCTGAAAGAAGGGAAGCAAGAGGAAGGGCTTGCTCTTTTAAAGAAAGAAGTGGCTCTTTATCCCGAAAGTGCACCCTTTATAGGTAGGATTATTAAGCAGTTTGAAAAATGAAAACACGTTTTCTTATCCTTACAACAGCTGTAGCCCTAAGTGCCTTGTTCTTGTCCTCATGCGGATTGTTGAAGAAGGGTCCCACGCGTGGTGAAGCCTATGCTAAGATCTATTCAGAGGCCCCCATCTCCATTTTGGTAATGCCTCCGATTAACGAGACGAATAAGGTTGATGCCAAGGAGGCTGTATATGCCACTCTCTATCGTCCGCTTGTGGATAGGGGATACTATGTTTTTTCGCCTCTCCTCTCTCAAGAACTACTTCAGTCTGAGAGTGCTGATGATGCTGAACGCTTTATAGATGGAACGCTAAAACCCTTCTATCAGGTATACCATGCAGATGCCGTTCTCTTCACCGTAATCAAGAAGTGGCAAAAGGCACCTTTGCTCAATAGTATTAATGTAGAGATGGAATACATCCTTCGCTCCGGTAAAACGGACGAAGAGCTATTTCGCAAGGATGTTAAAGTCACCGTAGATTGCTCCGTAGTTAATGGGGGTGGCGTTTTAGGTATGCTGACTAATGTGGTGTCTACTGCGTTAACTGAACATGTAGTGGGGGCTCGGAAAGCCAATAACTATGTGCTTTCAGATCTGCCCAATGGTACCTATACAGGCAAACGAGGAGCGGACAGCACAGAAATAGCACTCCCTGCTGAAATTAGGACAATGTCATCGCGATAACCTGTAATGGAGTGCATCTCGCTTAAGCCGCCTAATACGTTTCGATGCATTTATGCGGGAAGCGATGTGCTACCTGCTTTAGTCCTGCTCCAACGGAGCTAATAGACAGGATCTCAAAGGGAGCGGTACGCTCAAGAGTATAGGGACGTAATATTTTGCGTCCCTATATTTTATCCTGATCACAACCTTCAACTACCTGAAGCAAATCGCATGGTTGCGCTCTGTGGATTGGGTTAAGCACACCCTTCCCCTACATACAAAAGGGAGTATAGACGGCTCAGCAGCTTTACTATTCATTCAGGCTTATTTGCTTAGCCTTTTTATCCGAATACCTGTATCTCTTAAATGATACAAAATATTTAATTTTGCAGTGTGGAAGGGAGCTCCTAACGCTCAGACGGCTAATCCTTAAATCCACATGAAAAACATATTATAAGAATATCTATGGAAAGAATATTACACGACCTTAGTTTGTTTGATTTCAAATCTGCATTCTCAGCCTTTATGGTACTTTTTGTTTCAATTGATATAATCGGTGCCATCCCAATTGTACTCAGCCTTAAGGATAAGAAGCAGCCCTATTCACCGAACCGCGTAGCTATCTACACATTGATTATGCTACTTGCTTTCCTATTTGTAGGTGAGCCTATGCTAAACTTTTTCAGTGTGGATATCAATAGTTTTGCCGTAGCCGGTGCAATTGTACTCTTCGTATTGGCGGTGGAGATGCTATTTGGTGTGCAGGTATTCAAAGACGATACTGCCTCAGGAGGGAGCGCCACGATGGTACCACTTGTTTTCCCACTATTTGCAGGTGCCGCTTCTTTCACAGCCCTTTTAACCCTCCGCACAGCAGGTTACGCTTATTCCAATATTGTTTTCGCTATTTTTATAAATGCCATACTCATATGGCTCATGCTACGCTTTGTAGTTATACTGGAGCGCTGGTTAGGGAAAAGCGGTATCTACGTATTGCGTAAGTTCTTTGGCGTTATATTGTTAGCTCTCTCTATTAAGTTCTTCATCGACAACTTGCTGAAAGTGATTGAAATGTTCTACCCCTTAGAGGGATAGGCATAGCACTACCGGCTGATGACCTGAATAGTAATAGCCAAAAGCAGTAGGGCAAAGAAAAAGAATAGATGCAGCTTTTTGCCGAATTGCCTGAAGCTAAACACAGCTACTTCGCTGAGAGGTATCAGCACTAAGAGAAAGAGCCCTACCATATGCTGGGTATAAAAGAGGGCAAAAGGCAGTAAATAGAGGTATCTCAGTTGGGAAGCTATTTGATGCCTTGTAATCACCTTCGTCGGTTCACTGTATGCCAATCGGACAAGTAGCGTAAGTACAGCACAGAGCAACAGAGCGATTAGAAAACAGTGGGTAGGCAACCCGAAATGCATCCCAAACCATATCGGCTGCGGTACAAATGCCTCTGCAAAATAGGAGAGCTGCGGCCACAGAGCCTCGGGGTATAGTACAAGAAAAGGAGTAATACAAAGCGCAGTAGCCACTACACCACAGAGCAGCGCAAGCATACTCTTTAGCTGTCCGCTCCTTTCTCCTGCCAGCATATTGATAAGTGAAATAGGCAACAACAATAGAGCCGGGGGCCAAATGAGTGCAGCAATTACACACCAGAAGCCTATGGAGGTGGCTCGGTAGGGAGAGGTCTCTTGATTCGGCTTAGAATCTGCAAATAAGTATAAGTTGATAATCTGCATGGGAAGCAGTGCAAAGAGAGCCTCTTTCCCTAAGAAAGCATCCGGCAAGCACATTACCATTAGAAGGGCTACAATAGAGGTTCTCAGCCGCTCTTCTTCTCTAAAAGGAAGGTAATGCACCACACGATAGTGCGCCAAGGACAAAGCAGCAAAAAAGCACAATAGAGCGATTGAACTCAATAGGTAGGCAGGGCAAACGAAACCCCGCATACCGACCACCTCAGTGCTCTGTTTACCCACAAAACAGCTCCCCAGCACAACGGCAACAGAAGCTACTATTAGGCTTACGAGAAGCCCTTTCGAGTACTTTTCGTAAGCCATTCCACTCTATACCTTACCTATGTCGTGACGGTAGTTCTTCCCATCAAAGAGTATCTGCTCCGCTACCGTATAGCATCTGCCGGATGCCGCTGCTACCGTAGATCCATAAGAAGCTACTGAGAGTACGCGTCCTCCATCGGTTACCAGTTTGCCATCGGTACGTCGTGTACCTGCCTGGAATATAATAGAATCTAAGGAGGGTTCAGGGAGAAGGATCTCAAAGCCTTTTACATAGCTGCCGGGATATCCTTTTGAAGCTAAAACCAGGCAACAAGCAGCGCGCTCATCCGTTTCCATATCATACTTATCCAACTGCTCCGTAGCTAATGCCTTTAGCAACCTGCCAAAATCACTTTTTATACGTAGCATTACCGCTTGTGTCTCGGGGTCTCCCATTCGACAGTTGTACTCTATTACGTACGGATTCCCCTTCACTTCCATTAAGCCAAGGAAAAGGAAGCCTTTATAGCAAATGCCATCCTCTTGAAGTCCCCTTAGTGTGGGCTCAATAATCCTCGTTTTCACCTTCTCTACAAAGGCTTCATCTACAAAAGGAACCGGACTGATCGCACCCATTCCTCCTGTATTAGGACCGGTATTATTGTCCCCGATTCGCTTATAATCCATTGCTTCAGGCAGAATCGTGTAGTGCACTCCGTCCGTAGCCACAAACATAGAGCACTCCCGACCGGAGAGAAATTCCTCAATAACTACCTGCTGTCCCTTCTCGCCCCATACACCGGCAAACAGCTCCTGCAACGCTTTGTCGGCCAGAGTACGATCTTCCGCAATGATTACTCCCTTTCCGGCAGCCAAGGCATCCGCTTTAAGCACATAAGGCGCTTGGAGTGTGTCCAAGAAATGCTCAGCTAACTCCAGCTCTTCAGGCTTAAAGGAGCGGTAACGTGCAGTGGGTATGTCGTAACGCTTCATAAAGGCCTTACTAAAGGCCTTACTACCCTCCAAACGTGCTCCCTCTGCATTAGGACCCACTATCTGCAAGTCGGGGAACTGCTCCCGACGCTCTTCAAACCAATCGACTATACCCTCTACCAAAGGAGCTTCCGGGCCCACGACAATCATATTGATATTGTGCTGCTGCACAGCCTCTGCCACCGACTCAAAGTCAGAGCCTTTTACTCGTGGCAGGTTGATGCCATAGTTCTCTGTACCGCCATTGCCGGGTGCTATATAGAGCTTTTCAACAATTCGGCTAGCAGATATTTTCCATGCCATAGCCGCTTCTCGACCGCCGCTACCGATCAGTAGCACACGAAGTAGCCCTTTTTCTCGCTTTTCTTCCATAACCGAATCAAAATTTACTGTTTTATCGTCGGCGCGTTCGTCACTCTTTTTGAAATATAAGATGCTCATAGGTGATCTTGGAAATATCGAGTTATTACTTTATTGAGGTGGACACGATCGTTACCTCTTACATTATGTTCATGCGTAGGATAGTAGAACGTATCGGGCATTGTACCGGCTTTAATGGCAGCTTGTACAAAGCGTTGTGCATGTTGCCATAGCACTACATTATCGATCACACCGTGAATCAACAAGAGTCGTCCCTTCAGATCACCGGCACGCAGCGTAAGATTGTTTGCCTTATAGCCTTCGGGATTCTCTTGCGGCATATCGTTGTAGCGCTCTCCGTACATAATTTCGTAGTATCTCCAGTCCATTACGGGTCCACCGGCTACACCCACTTTGAAGATCTCCGGATAGGAAAGCATCAAATTAGTGGTCATAAAGCCGCCAAAGCTCCACCCATAGACACCGATTCTATTGTTGTCCACCCAAGGCTCAGCCATTAAATGGCGCACACCCTTTATTTGGTCGCGCATTTCCACGGTACCCACTTGACGGTGGATCACATCTTCAAAGGCCTTTCCTCGGTTTGCTGAGCCTCTATTATCCAAGCAAAGCATGATATATCCCTGCTCAGCCATGTAGAGTTCCCAACCTCCGGCCCCGTAATTAGGCGTACAGTTGATCATCTGTGCATGAGGACCTCCGTACACATACAAAATAAGCGGATACTTCTTTGCGGGATCAAAATTAGAGGGTTTGATTATGCGGTAGTAAAGTTTGGTAGCTCCATCGTCTGCCGTAAGTGAATCCAGCGTAACGGTAGGCATCACGAAAGCTTTCGTTTTATCCTTTGCATCCAATAGGGTCGTTGGTTTCTTTCCCTTGGTATTGATGAGTGAGATGCGACGTGCTACTTCAGGCGATGTAAATTGGTCAATGAATGCCGTACCCTCCTCATTACTTACCACGGAATGCACCCCTCTTTGAGGAGTCAGATCGGTGAGTTTGCCACTCTTTATCGCTACGGAGTAGAAACGCTCTTCTAAAGGAGAAGCCTTTGTAGAGGTGAAAAGGATCTGTCGCTTCTTATCGGCAAAGCCCTTTACCTCCAACACCTCCCAGTCGCCTTTTGTGATCTGCTTCAAAAGCTTGCCGCCACGATCATAAAGATAAATATGATTGAACCCATCTCTACGGGAGAGCCATAGGAAGCGACCGGTGCCGTCATTCAGGAAAATAGCCGGGGTTTGCGGCTCTACATACTTGGGATCAGACTCTTCAAAGAGCGTTCTGATGCAATGCCCACTCGTTGCGTCATATTCGTTCAGTGTGCAGCGATCTTGGTGTCGCGCCACCTCAGCGACAAGTATCTGCTTAGCATCGGGCGTCCACGCTATATTGGTAAGAAAAGTCTCCTTGTCGCTCGGGGCTTCCAGATATATTGTCTTTCCTGTAGCCACCTTATAGATACCGATGGTTACATGATGGCTGCGATCGCCTGCCATCGGATAGCGAAGCGGCTTTACCTCAGCCTTTTCGTTGCTGATATAGTCCACAATGGGATACTCCGGCACCATGCTCTGATCCATTCGATAGAAGGCTACTTGGTCCCCTTTAGGACTGATGAAAATTCCCTTCTCAATGCCAAATTCTCTCTGGTGCACTGCTTCACCGTAGACTATTTCATTTCCTTCATTAGTAGCTATTTCGGTAAATTGGGTAGGGGTAAGAATCCCTAAGACCCCTTTTGCGCTACGGGCTACCACATACGCTCCATTTGGGTCAAACTCTAAGAGTTCATAAGGCTGTTGGTCGGCATCTTTTCGCGGGAAAGTGCGCACAAACTTCTGCTGTGCCACATCAATCAGATATACATTATCTCCGTAGATGGCAAGCAATCCGCACTCCAAAGCTTGATAATAGGGAAAAGCTTTGCCATAAGACTTGAGACGTGCAAAATATTCATCAGAAGGAACCAAACGGAATAGCTCTTCTATGGTGAGGAGCGCGCTCTTCTTACCCTCGGGCGTGCATCCTTGAAGGGTAGCCTCCTGTCGCCAAATTGCTGTAGATTGAAGCCAGGTCAGGCCGGACAAGTATTCGGGATAGAAGGATTCGTAAAATTCATTGCTTCCGGGCGTAGCTACCTCAATGGTAAGTGGCTGCTGTGCAGGAAGGGATACTGCGCCCAAGGAAAGGAGCGCAATGGCAAATAAAGTTTGTCTGAGCGTTTTCTTAAGGTGTATCATTCTTTTCTTTTGCGTTTTTGTTCGGGTTCTCTTCTTCTCTGTGATTTTGTATTTACATCGCTGCCAAATACCTGTATTTCCTGTCGGTAGCCTCTCGGGCGCTCATACGACTTTGCATCAGGTAAGGGGTGCCCGTCAATAAAGCGACTTCGTTCCCTTTTGCGACGAGGTTGTGCTTCACTGTCCGGTGCCGGAGTATAAGGGGAGAGCGTATGGCTGTCGGTAGGCCTGCTGCGTTTTGTCCTATTTTCAGCCTTATCGGCTTTCCACTCTTTATGCTTTCCTTCGAAAAGCTCATAGCTACGCAACTCGCATTGCAGTTCGCCATTATAAAGCGTTTCACGATGTTTTTGCTTCAATCCTATAAGGTTCAGCAGCTCCGGAGGGGACGCCAAAACCCATGCTTCGCATCCTCCGAACTGATGCTTTAGCACCGAACCAATATTGCGGTACAGCTGCTCCAAATTCTCGTGTCCAATTCGTTTGCCATAAGGAGGATTGAGGACAAGGAGGGTAGGCTCGTCGGGTGCGGCTACCTTCATTATATCAATCTGATCCAACTGTATCTGACGCTTAAAGCCGGCACGAGCTGCATTTGCGCCTGCTATACCCACAGCTTTGAAGTTGCGATCACTGCCCCAAATAGGTTTTTCAATGGGAATAATATGGCTCTCTGCTTCGGCACGCACTTCACTCCACAAGGAGGCATCGAAATCTTGCCAATGCTTAAAATTGAAATCAGGACGGAAGCGTCCTGCCGGTGTATGCGAAGCAATCATGGCGCCCTCAATAAGGAATGTGCCACTCCCACACATAGGATCCATAAGCGGCTGCGAACCATCGTATCCTGCCTTTAACAGAATGGCAGCAGCCAATACCTCATTCAGTGGGGCTTCGTTGTAGGCAGCACGGTAACCGCGATGGTGTAGCGACTCTCCACTACTATCTAAGGAAAGTACCACCCGATCTCCGGATATATGTAGATGCAGGCACAAGTCACAACGACGCTCCTTACAGGCCTCTACATTGCGCGGATGGCTGCTTGCTGCATCAAAGTCGCGAATGGCATCTTTCAGTCGGTAGAGTGCGTAACGGCTATTGGTAAAATGTTCCGAAAAAATAGCCGTATCAATAAAGAAACGCCCCTCCAAGGGTAGCAACAAATGCCAATTGAATTTTACAAAACGCTCATATAGGGCATCATAATCAGTCGCACGAAACTGTAGGATAGGCTTTAGGATGCGCAGCGCCGTCCGGAGCGAGTAGTTGGCTTTGTACAGAAGTCGCTGATCTCCCTCAAAAGTAACCACGCGGCGACCTACCTCTATTTGGGTCGCCCCCAAAGCTTTTAATTCATCTGCCAGCTGAGGTTCTACACCTGCCAAGGTGGTAGCCGTCATCGCAAAGCGAGTGGCTTCAGTAAAGTCTGTGGGCTGCAAATTTGCCATATAAAGTATTCTTATGCTCCTCTCTATGCAAAAGTAATCATTATTAGCCGCTTTTGCCATTCATTCGCATTGCATTAGACTCCCCCTGAGGTCCTATTGCAGTATCTCTGCTACTACAAGATCCCGACTAAAGGTACTATTACAGACAAAACATCTGTATTTTTCGATTAAAACATCAGTATCTTTTAATCAAAACATCAGAACCTTTCAAACGAAACATCTATACTTTTTTTCAGCGATGCACTATATCTCATAATATAATCGTCCCTTATTGCCGTGTCATACTTTTTATCAGCCTTTTCAAAGGGGTTATTAGGGAATTACGAAATATCATAAGGTACTTTTTGTTTATCTTTGCCATAGGCTGCCGTAGCGCACTCTGCACCGAAGGATACCGCAGCAGAAGCGTCCGGTATAGCGTAGTAAAAATGCGTCAAGACAGCACAAGTAAAGAGGAAAATAGATTGTCGGTAATAGAGCGAATATACATCCCGGAGGGAGGAGATACGACTCAGTTGTATGGAGTTAACCGAGCAAACCTAACCCTTCTGAAACATCTGTTTCCGAAGGTGCGTATTTTTGCTACGGAGGGCGTGCTAAAACTGCTTGGACGCGAAGATGAGATCGAGCAAGTAGTCAATGTATTGGATCTGCTTTCAGAGCATATTGAGCGGTACAATACCTTAGATGAGGAGACGATCCGCCGCGTGGTAGCCGGAGAGGTGATGATTGCCCCTACCCCACCGGAGCATCATATCATTTATGGAGTCCGAGGGAAGAGCATTTCAGCCCGAGGCGCCAATCAGCAAGCTGTGGTACGCGCTTTCGATGAAAAAGATCTGATCTTTGCGGTCGGACCTGCCGGCACAGGAAAGACCTACATCGCCATTTCATTGGCAGTAAAGGCGCTCAAGGAACGCAAGGTACGGCGCATCATTCTCTCCCGTCCGGCTGTGGAGGCAGGCGAAAAGCTCGGCTTCCTTCCCGGTGAAATGAAGGACAAATTAGATCCCTATCTACAGCCCCTATATGATGCCTTGGAGGAGATGATCCCCGTAGTGAAGCTCAAAGACTACATGGAGCAAGACCGCATACAGATAGCCCCACTCGCCTATATGCGCGGAAGAACGCTAAATGATGCGGTGATCATATTGGACGAAGCTCAGAATACTTCTATTCATCAGATGAAGATGTTCCTTACCCGCTTAGGCTTCAACAGCAAGATGATCGTCACAGGTGATGTAACTCAGATTGACCTACCCAAAGGAGTGCCCAGCGGACTTAAGCACGCACTGAGTGTACTGGAGCCCGTACCCGATATAGCCAAGATATACTTCACGAGAGAGGACATCGTGCGACACCCCTTGGTGGGCAAAATAGTGGATGCCTATGAGCAGGAAAAAGCCTCAAAGGAAGAAGAGAATAACAAAGAAAACTAAAAAGCATTAGTATAAGTAATATGGCAACAATGAGAGAAACGCTTACCGAAACAAATTTCAAATTTGATGGTGCGTTGAAATGTTTTCACGGCAAAGTAAGAGATGTGTATTTCTTCAAAGACCTCGTAGCGATGGTCGTTACAGACCGCATCAGTGCCTTTGACCGGATTTTGCCCAAAGGGATTCCCTTTAAGGGCGAAGTACTCAATAAGATAGCCGCTTATCAATTAGAAGCGACCAAGGATATCGTGCCGAATTGGTTGATCGATGTACCGGATCCCATGGTTACAGTAGGGAAATGCTGTAAGCCTTACAAACTGGAGATGATCATACGCGGCTATATAGCAGGGAGCGCATGGCGTGCCTATGAAAAGGGAGCGCGTGAGATATGCGGTGTAAAGTTGCCCGAAGGCTTAAAAGAGAATCAACGTCTTCCTCAGCCTATTATTACCCCTACCACGAAAGCCGACAGTGGACACGATGAAAACATTTCTCGTGAAGAAATTATTGCACAAGGCATCGTGAGCGAAGCTGAATACAAGAAGATGGAAGAGTACACCTATAAACTCTTCGATCGCGGACAACAGCTTGCGCATGACAAGGGACTTATCTTGGTAGATACCAAGTATGAATTTGGTAATTACAATGGGGAGGTAACCCTAATCGATGAGATCCACACGCCCGACTCGTCGCGCTACTTCTACTTAGAGGGCTATGAAGAGCGCTTCCGCAATGGAGAGCCTCAGAAGCAATTATCCAAGGAGTTTGTACGCGAATGGCTTATGGCGAAGGGATTCAGTGGCAACGAAGGAGAAGAGGTACCCGAAATGACCGATGACTTCGTACTCTCTGTATCAGAACGCTATATCGAACTGTATGAAAAAATGACAGGCAAGCACTTCGAAAAGAGCGACAACGAGCCTCTCGCTGCACGTATTGAGCGCAATATGAATACCTTCTTTAAGAGCCACAAGGCATAAAGAACACTGCAGAAAAGAAGTATTATGGCAAGACCACCCTTTGAGAAACCGAATATCAATGCCATGTTTGACGAGATATCAGGTAACTACGATAAACTGAATGCTCTGATGACTTTTGGCTTGTATAAGCAATGGCGTCAGGCGGTCGTATATGCATTGGGTGATGCACGTCCACAGCGCATCTTAGATGTAGCGACCGGTACCGCAGATATGCCTATTCTGCTCGCCAATTCAATTCCTTCAGTAAAAGAGATCGTAGGAGTGGATTACTCTGCCGAAATGCTTCGAATCGGAGAAGATAAAGTTAAATCCGAACGTCTGAATAAAACCGTCCGTCTGCTTCCTTGCAACGCAGAGCTTCTGCCATTTGAGGACGAGACGTTTGATGCGGTTACCTGTGCATTTGGGATACGTAACTTCGCGCACCGCGAGAGAGCACTCAGCGAAATGTTGCGCGTGTTACGCCCCGGAGGCAGGCTATGCATCCTTGAACTAAGCATTCCACGCAACCGCTTGCTCAGAATCGGCTACAACGCTTATACAAATAGCGTTATTCCCTTCTTGGGAAAGCATGTAGCAAAGAATGAAAAAGCTTATCAATACCTCACCCGCTCCATTAAGGCTATGCCCCAATATGAGCGCATGGTAGCTATTATACAAAGCGTAGGCTTTACGAGAGTTCGCTTCAGAGCACTCTCGGGAGGGACTGCTACCCTGTTTGAAGCGATGAGATCGAGCTCAATACCATTGATACAAGCATAAAAAGTATATGGCAACGAAAGAATATGCTTTGATAGGTCACCCGGTAGCTCATTCAATGAGTGCACACTTCTTCAACGAAAAGTTTCGTATTGAAAAGATTGATGCGCACTACACATTGATTGATTTACCCGAACTGAAGGGGCTTCGCAAACAGTTTATACTGCATCCTTTCTTAGCCGGATTTAATGTCACAAGCCCCTACAAAGTATCCATCTTAGAGACGCTCAACGAACTCGACGAAGAGGCTCGTTACGTAGGTGCGGTAAATACCGTGACCGTCCGCCGAGGCTGGTTCGGACGACGTATACTGAAAGGATACAATACAGATGTGGAAGGCTTTATGCAATCCATTGAACCACTCCTTAAACCTCATCATAAAAAAGCACTGATCATAGGGACCGGAGGCGGTGCTATGGCTGTAGAGCGGGCCTGTAAAAAGATGGCTATCGACTGCCGTATGGCAAGCCGTCGTATAGGCTATAAGGACACTATCGGGTACGACCGTATCACTCCCGAGGTGATCGATGAGTACAAAATAATAGTCAATGCCACACCGGTAGGCATGTCGCCTCATGTGCTCGCTGCCCCTCCAATACCCTACGAAGCACTCACTCCGGATCACCTTTGTTACGACCTTATCTATTCGCCTGAGGAGACGCGTTTCCTGCATTTAGCCAAGGAGAGAGGAGCTACCATAAAGAATGGGCTCGACATGTTACTGATTCAGGCGAATGAAGCATGGAAGATATGGGAACAAGCATGAGAATGAATAACAGATTTAAAGGGACTTTTAGGGCAATGCTAACGGCTACTTGTATGCTGTTTGCACTATCCTTTCGCATGTCTGCGGCCAATCCCCTACCGGATGAGCCGGATTCATTGATTGTAAATCCTCATGGTGCCGGATTCGATACCACCTACGTATATGCGTTACCTAATGTAACAGTAGTGCACCATTGGTCACCTAAGTACGCTCCCCTCACAACTACCGAGAAATCGGACTACTGGCGTCGGATCAGAGATGTGAAGATCGTACTCCCTTATGCGGAAATGATCTCGACCTACATCATAGAGACTTACGAATATTTAGAGCGTCTGCCCAATAAAAGAGCCCGAAGAAAGCACCTTAAAGTATTTGAAAAGGAACTCATGGAAACCTATAAACCGGTAATGAAGAAGCTAACCTTACGGCAGGGGAAGCTGCTCATTAAACTGGTAGATAGAGAAACTAATAGCACGGGCTATGAGATAATTAAAGCATTCTACGGGCCCTTTAAGGCTTTTTGGTATGGAGTCTTTGCGGAGTTCTATGGGGGAGATTTGCATGTAAAGTACGACCCTCGCTACAATGCAGACGATGCACTTACAGAGAGGATAATATATCTATTGCAGCACCACCTGCTTTAAGCTGCTTTTTGATACCCTCCGCACATGAAAATAGGCAGCATTGACTTAGGGAAAGAGCCGCTCTTATTGGCTCCCATGGAGGATGTAAGCGACAGTCCCTTTCGTACACTCTGCCGCTCGTTCGGAGCGGATATGGTTTACTCGGAATTCATTAGTGCCGATGCACTTATCAGGTCTGTAAAAGGGGCAGAACGTAAGCTTACAATCAACCCATTAGAGCGTCCTGCCGTTATACAACTATACGGAAGGGATCCTGATACATTAGCCGAAGCCGCCCGTATTGCTGCAGAAGCCCAACCGGAAGCCATTGATCTCAACTTCGGGTGTCCGGTCAAACGCGTGGCCGGGAAAGGCGCAGGAAGCGGCTTACTTCAAAATATCCCTCTGCTCTTAGAGATCACTCGTGCTGTAGTAAAGGCTGTTTCCTTGCCTGTAACGGTGAAAACGCGCTTAGGCTGGAGCGGAAACTATATCATTGAGGAGATCGCCGAGCCACTACAAGACTGCGGAATCAGTGCACTTACCATTCATGGACGCACAAGGAGTCAAATGTACACCGGTGAGGCTGATTGGCGTCCTATTGCAGCCGTAAAGAATAATCCCAGAATTACTATTCCTATTATTGGGAATGGCGATCTGACTTCACCGGAGCGTGTACGGGAGGCATTCGATAAATATGGTGTAGATGCCGTAATGATTGGGCGTGCTTCTATTGGTCGACCATGGTTTTTCTCCGAGGTAAAGCAATACCTTCAAGATGGATCCATATCCCATCACCTCTCAAAATTAGAGCAATTGGAGATACTGCGCACTATGGTATGCAATAATATTCACAAACTTGACGAGCGACGCGGCATACTTCATTCAAGACGTCACTTGGCTGCTACACCGCTGTTCAAAGGGATTCCCAATTTTCGCCCCACCCGCATCGCCATGCTTCGTGCAGAGACTCTTGAAGAACTCGACGATATATTGCAGCAATGTGCCGAAATGCTCCGTGAAACGGACGAATAGGTCCTTTTGCTCGGCTCACGACATCTGTCAAAAAGAAAAGAGCCCTTCCGCAATCATTTTGTACCTTAGTTTGCTTATCTTTGCTACGTGTGCAATCACACTATGCAGTAATCGTATTGCATGAGTAATTTGCTTAATACGTTTGTATAGCAAAATATAGGAGTACAATTTCAACAAATTAAATGAGTGATATGGAATTTCTAACCAAAGACAAACTAACTATTGTAGGAGCAGCCGGAATGATCGGCTCTAATATGGCGCAGACGGCTGCTATGATGCATTTAACCCAGAATATATGCTTGTATGATGTATATCTTCCCGGGCTTGAAGGAGTAGCTGAAGAGTTGCGACATTGTGGATTTGAAGGGTTGAATATAACCTTTACCGACAGTGTAGAAGAAGCCTTCTCCGGAGCTAAGTATATTGTTTCAAGCGGTGGTGCTCCTCGTAAAGAGGGCATGACACGTGAAGACCTTTTGAAGGGCAATGCCTCTATTGCTGCCGAATTGGGAGATAATATTAAGCGGTACTGTCCCGACTGCCGGCACGTAGTGATCATTTTCAACCCCGCTGATATAACGGGTCTTGTTACTCTCATTCACTCAGGGCTAAAGCCCACTCAGGTTTCTACATTGGCTGCTTTGGATAGCATCCGTCTGCAAAGCGAATTGGCAAAGCACTTCGGTTTATTGCAGAGCAAGGTTACGAACTGTCGTACCTACGGAGGTCACGGAGAGCAAATGGCTGTCTTTGCTTCCACTGCAAAAGTAGATGGCACTCCGCTCACCAAGCTAATTGGTACGGATAAGTTGTCGGAAGAGAGCTGGCAGGAGATCAAGCAGCGAGTGATCAAGGGTGGTGCCAATATCATCAAATTACGTGGTCGCAGCAGCTTCCAAAGCCCTTCCTATGTAGCCATTGAAATGATTGCCGGGGCCATGGGTGGCGAAGTCTTTACTAAGCCTGTTGGATGCTATGTAAATAATGATCGCTTCCAACATGTAATGATGGCTATGGAAACACGCCTCGACAAGGAGGGTATCCACATCGCTAAGGTAGAGGGCAACGAAGATGAAATGGCTGCTTTGCAAAAGAGCTATGAGCATCTGATCAAAATGCGTGATAATGTGATTGAGATGGGTGTTATTCCTCCTGTAGCTGAGTGGAGTAAACTCAACCCGAACCTCTAAGAAATACACACTTTTTATAGGTTACTAACAACCGGGGCATTATACCCCTAAAAACTTACTGAAGGGTACTTTTCCTTGTGGAAGGTACCCTTTTTTTATATTTCTATTCGTTTCCCACTCTGAATCAGGCAGAACATTTATCTTTGCACTGTAATGTACACGAAGAATATCAGGCTCGTTTTCTTTTTACTTGCCGCAGTCACTTCTACGGCACTCCTTACTTCTTGCAAAAAAAGCAAGCACGATGATCTTAGCCTAACCATTCATTGGTCTGAAGCACCTACCGACACGACTACCACCCTGCTCATCTCTTATACCGACACGCTTCAAGCGATTAGCTGCGATACGTTGGTTATAGAGAAGCCGAAAGGGAAGGTAAAGCTACGCTTTCCCATATTTCAGGAGTTCTCTACTCCTATTCAAATCAGACCGGAAGATGGGCACTTTGTACTTATACTGGAAGCTGCCTCTAATCGCGACCTATCGCTTCGATTGCCACTTGCACATCCCTCATTAGCTCAAATTAAAGGATATGAAAAGGCTAAAGTAGCTACCCGCTTTGTGAAGCAAGAGAAGGTACTCCTCAAGGCCTATGACGAAGCCGTGTCAGCGAATGAGTTTGCCCAAAGCGACTCTCTCTACCGACTTATTGAGGCTGCTGCTGCTCGATTTATTGTCAAGTACAATGCAGAGCCGGGCATTAAAGACTTTGCCGATCGCTATTTTATGACCCTCGGCAGTGTAGCGCGATTGGCACAAATAGTAGGAGACTCTATTCTCCCCGATTCACTTGTACGACAAAACATACTGCTGGACGCACTTCGCCACAAGCAACCCAACAAACGCCTATGGATTCCGTATCGTCCTCTGGACGATACGATCAATTCGATCAGAAAACAATATGAAACGCCCGACTCCTGCCTATTGGTAGTTATTCTTTCCCGAGTAGTCCCCTCTCAAGCCTTAATGGATTCATTGCAGGCTATTCGCTGCGCTGACACCATTTCTAAGCGAGACCTCTACACCATTGCCCTATATCCACAAACGGAAGACTTTATCCCCTCCACCCCAAATGGCACCTCTTCCTCAGACAGCATTCCCAAAAGCATTATACTCCGCCCATTAGCTACCGAATGGTACTATTTTATGGAGCGAAATAGCATTACACAAGTACCCCAATATATACTATTGGGTAGGTCTAATCAGATACGCTTTTCTTCTATAGAGAGCAAGCCGATATTGGATACCGTTCGAGCCGCCTTACCCTATGCCCCTATAACGCCCGGATCACCCGGTAAACCTTAGTAAGATTCATTTGTGCCATGTTAGTTAAAACGTATACAGCAGCTGTTGTTTCCATTGAAGCACGTATTGTAACCGTTGAGGTCAATTGTGAGGAGGGAAGTAACTTTTCTATCGTTGGTCTACCGGATACGGCAGTGCGGGAGAGCTACGACCGAATTACGACAGCTCTTTCTGTAAGCGGCTTCAATGTACAAGGGCAACATACGGTAATTAATTTAAGTCCGGCTGATCTAAAAAAAGAGGGCACCGGCTACGATCTTCCTATGGCAATCGGCTTGGTAGCGGCTACCGGACAGATGGCAGTCGACCATCTGAAAGCGTACATGCTCCTTGGAGAGCTCTCGTTAGATGGTACGCTTCGCCCTGTTAAGGGGGTGCTCCCCATTGCTATTAAAGCGAGAGAAGCCGGATTCTCCGGACTTATTGTACCGCGTGGCAATGGGCGCGAAGCAGGCGTTGTCTCTCGTCTGCACGTATTTGAGGCGGCATCGCTTAAGGAAGTTGTCAACTTTTTAGAGGGTAAAGGTGCATTATCGGAAGTGCATGTAGATACTCGCCGAGAGTTTGCGCAGGCACAAAATGAGCTACACTATGATTTCTGTGATGTAAAGGGGCAAGACAATGTAAAGCGTGCCCTTGAGGTAGCGGCAGCCGGAGGGCACAATGTACTCATGATAGGAGCACCCGGATCCGGTAAATCTATGATGGCCAAACGTATTCCCGGCATCTTACCTCCATTCACTCTGAGTGAATCATTGGAAACAACAAAAGTATATTCCGTGGCGGGTAAGTTACCCCTCAATACGATGCTGCTTACCGAGCGACCCTTTCGGGCACCGCATCACTCCATATCCATGCCGGCTTTGGTGGGAGGCGGTACGCAACCTCGTCCCGGAGAAATCAGCTTGGCTCACAATGGAGTGCTTTTCTTAGATGAGTTGGCTGAGTTCAATCGCTCTGTTTTGGAGCTGCTTCGCCAACCCATGGAGGAGCGAAGAATCACTGTTTCCAGAGCAAAAGCCACGGTCGACTATCCGGCTTCATTTATGTTGGTGGCAGCTATGAACCCTTGCCCATGTGGCTATTATAATCATCCGACCAGGCTTTGCACGTGCCCTCCCGGAGCTGTACAAAAGTACCTTTCACGAGTTTCCGGACCGCTCATGGATCGCATCGACATACAAGTAGAAATAGCTCCCGTACCCTTTGAAAAAATCTCAGACAATACACCTGCCGAGAGCAGTGCCACCATACGTTCGCGCGTATTAGCGGCCCGCAGCATACAGACAGAACGCTTCAAAGGGTTACAGGAGGTCCACTGTAATGCACAGATGGGTACTAAGGAGACTCGCCTCTATGCCACGCCCGATGCCCAAGGGCTCAAAAAATTAGAGCGTGCGATGAGTGCTTTCGGACTTTCGGCTCGCGCCTACGACCGTATTCTCAAGGTAGCACGTACCATTGCGGATTTAGAAGGGTCGGAGACTGTACTTGAGCAACATATAGCAGAGGCCATCGGTTACAGAAGCTTGGATAGAGACTCGTGGGGACGCACCTTTTGAAACATCTATCACACGGCTACAAAAGGTTCTGATGTTTCAAACGAAAGGTTCTGATGTTTCATTCAAAAGATCTGTATCTTTCATTTGAAAGGTACAGATCTTTTTTTTCAATGGAACTACCTTGTATAATCATTCCAAAGAATTACTATATTTGTGGCTTGGTATGAGACGACAAGTATATAGAAAGGCATTTTTATCCGCTATCACAGCAACGCTACTGGTAGTGCTGATGCCTTATTTCTATCAATCTGCCGTACACGTACACACCGCAGGAGCAGCCAAAGAGCAGAAAGCAGGAGATCGCGATTCGGATCAATGTCTACTCTGTCACTTCCATAATGCATCGGCTGTAGAGGCTACACCCACCATAATACAGGTAGTACTGACTCCTTGGGTACGCCTTGCCTGCCCATCGGTAGCATTTCATTCTACCCTATCAGCGGAGACAGTCTCTCTGCGCGCCCCTCCTATCCTATTAGCTTGATATAAATGATTTGTACACCCCTACCTCAGCAGATTTGAGGAGAGCGTGTGACATTTTCTTCTTCCCTATAGTACTACGTACAAGGAAGATACTATCCATATTTATTCAACTATTAGGATATAACTATGCAGAAAAGCATTGTATTAAAACACATATTTACGATAGTTGTCCTTTCTCTTGCCGGTACACTTTTCACACACGCACAAGAGGAAAAGAAGGACTCCATACAGGCACTTCCTGAAGTAACCGTGCAGACTCGGCGCACTGTACCGGTAACTACGGCAGCCAACACCTCAGTCAACACAGCCGCTCTTAGAGCTGCTTTAGGCTCATCCATCAGTGAACTATTGAGCGGCATAACCGGCATCAGTACACTCAGCAGTGGCGCTACTACGTCTATACCCGTGTTACACGGCATGTACGGAAGCCGATTGCCCATTATGCAAAATGGAACACGAATAGCCGGACAACTATGGGGCGTAGAACACGAGCCAGAAGTAGATATAGAGAGTAGCCACTCCATAACCGTAGTCAAAGGTGCTGATGCGCTTCGGTATGCATCCGATGCCTTAGGCGGAGCCATTCTTGTAGAGCAACGTCCGTTGCCCTATTCCGCCATAAGCCACTACATGGGACGTGTTGCTTTGGGCTACTCAACTAATGGTCATGCCTATACCATGGTAACCGAGCACGAAGGACACTTCAAAGGCTTACCCCAATTGGCATGGCGAATTGAAGCTAATTATGAGAATGCCGGAGATCGTACCACGGCCAAGTACTTGCTGAATAATACCGGAAGCCGCGCATTTCATAGTGCCGCCTCTATAGGATGGCACAAGGGACCGCTACGCATCGAGGGGCGAATAAGCCGTTTTGACCATTCCGCCGGCATTATGTTGGGCACGGCTCTCGGAAGCGAAGATATATTCCGCGAACGACTGGCATTGGGAAGACCCATTAATGTCACTCCCTTCACTCGTCACATTGGCTATCCCAAAGAGCGTGTGATACATTATATAGGACAACTCTCTGCTGCCTATGCGACAAAGCAATATGGCACCTTCTCATGGCAAAGTGTACTCCAACACAACAATCGACGCGAGTGGGCTTATCGTCGCTCCAATCGCTCCTCAATACCGGAAATGTATCTAAAGCTGACCCATCAGACTCATCGCTTCGATTGGGAGTGGAGTCGCAACGCATGCCACTTAGAAGCCGGAAGTGGAGTTACGATTGCCGAGAATCATAGCGTAGCCGGTACAGGCGTAGTGCCTCTAATCCCTAACTACACAGACTTATCGTTCAACGCTTATACCGCCTATCGCTACACCACAGAGCGACTTACTCTGACGGCAGGCTTGCGAATGGAGCAAAGCCAAATCAGAGCCGATGGATTTGATATAACCGGTCAACGCTACGGCGGAAGACACAACTACTTAACCTTTAGCTATGGAGTAGGAGCCGCTTGGCAACTTAATACCCATTGGCAGCTGACCACCCATCTGGGGAGTGGCACACGCATCCCCAACGTATACGAACGTTACATCCGAGGCAGTAACCCCTCTGCCGGTATTTATTTGATTGGAGATGAGACTATGAAGCCCGAGAAAAGCCTTAAGTGGATCTCCTCAGTCGGCTACCGCTCCGATTGCTTTAGTGCCTCTATAGAAGGCTACTTGCAGCACATTCACGGTTTTATTTACGATGCACCTACAGGAGAAACTATTACCGTTATATCAGGCTGCTATCCACTCTTCCGATACAAACAGACAAATGCCTTTTTTGCCGGTATGGATGGGGACATTAGGTGGAACTTTACAGAGCACTTTAGCTATCACTTTTCCGCCTCACTCCTCTATGCACGAAACACAGGAGAGAAGCGATACTTGCCCTTCATGCCGGCCCCTCGATTGAGTAATGAATTGAGCTATGCAACACATCTGAAGCACAGCTCGCTACGCATTGCCCTTCGGCACAGCTTTGTCGCCAAGCAACGCCATTTTGAAGAGGATGCTGATTTCTTGTCCTATACGCCACCTGCCTACCATCTATTGGGATGCTCCGCTGAACTGGCTATACCTATCGGCGATGTGTACTTGCGATTTCTCCTCGATGGGACCAACCTACTCAACAAAGAATACAAAGAATATACAAACCGAGCCCGCTACTTTATCCATGAACCGGGAAGAGCGCTGCGAGGCTCATTGATCATCACATTTTAACCTATGAAAAAAATCCATTTATTTAAAGTATTAGCTCTATTTGCAGCTACGCTGAGTCTCTCTGTAGCCTGCAATCCTAAAGAGCCACAAAACCAAACCCAAGAGAAACTACACGACGACCCTGCAAAGATGGTTGTAAGATTAGTGGAGTGCCATCTCCATAAGCCCTGGAAGAGGGTACAAGAGCTGGGCGGCATACATCAGAATCCGCCCTCCAAGGGTCTTTACTTGAAGAAAATACAAGAGGTATCCTACGAACTGAAAGCAGGAGAGGGATGGGTGCTCTCTCCCAAAAGCGATAAGCAATTCTATGTGCGACAAAATGTAATGTATCAGTCAAATGGAGCTGAGGAACCGGCACCTGTGTATCTATTATTCATTGATTATTACGACATCAAAGGCAACCTAATGAACGGCCAGTTCATAGAAGATGGACAAGATCACATCCACCGTCATTTCTTTAGACCCGAGAAGGTGCAACCCGCTTTCGATGGAGTAGCAGAAGCGACCGATAACGACCCGACAAGCATTATCGACTATCTCTACTTAGATACTACCCCATGGAACAAGACCTTCCACAGCGGTGAGGCAACCATTACAGGGGCGACCAATCCGATCGGGTTCAAAGGCGTAATACGCTTCCTTAAAGACCGCAAAAACTTTGACCTGCGTATTCGCCTCTATCATGGCTATCAATCCAAAATCAACCCGCAAACGGGCAAACCCGACCCATTTTATAAGCCGGGAGGTGCGCTCATTCAGCAAGGTACTTGGGATGTAAATGTGACTATACCCGTAAGCGTGCTTTTTAGCAACGAAGAGTTTGTGGAAGTGGATGAGGAGACTGATCCTGCCTCTATACCGGAAGATTCATTAGACGATATGTCCAACCGAGTACTCCACAGTATAATGCACACCTTTAATATCAGCTGGGAGGAAGCCATCCGCGAGTACATCCGCTTCATCTATCAGGTAGATGAGATAGGCGAAGCTGCTCCTATCTGGATTTAGTACGGCACTTATTCAGAAGGATAGCTACAGCTAAACGTCCTTTCAATGTTTAGGCCTTTATAGATCATGGTAATGTACATGATCTAAATAGGGAAAGAAAGAGAGCGATTCAGCATAAAGTGCGCATAAAGCGTACACTAAGCTGAGTCGCTTTCTCCTTACAAAGCCCCCTTTTTACGCCGACGGATGAGGAAACCATCCATCATAAGCACATCCGATTGCTCTATATAAGCGGCGAGTACTTTCAGCCAATACTCCCTATTTTCCCCATTCTGCCGAATGAGATAGGCAATGAGAGAGGAAAGCTCAACAGAAGTATCCGGCTCGGGGAGATAGCAAAGTAAGGCATTCCGACAGGTTGTCTGTACACTTTTATCCGAAACAGGCTTACTATTCTTGCGATTCCGCTTCTGCACACATACATCACAAATGCCACACTCCGGACAATCCTTCTGCCCAAAGTACTCCACTAACCATTGGGCTCGACACTTAGTATCATTTCGGTATAAGTAATCAATCACCGATTCTATGCGCCGCTCAAAGCGCTCTTTACGCTCCTGATAAGCCTCCGGACGTATAATCAGCTCAGATCCCTTCTGCCGTCTCGTTGTAATGGTTACCTTAGGTAAAGCGGAACGAGGCACGTAGCGGATCACATTCATGCCTGAAAGAGTCTTAAGTTGCTGATAGACCTCCTCGATCGGAAGACTCGTTTCAAAAGAGATGCGCTGTTCCTCAAAGGGGACGTAGTGCGAAAAGATACCGGGGTAATACCGTAGCAGGGTATCGATTATCATCTCCTTCGGCTTATCTAAGTGTAAGCCGTACAAAGCATCACGCTCCAGCTGAAAGGCTATTCTGGAGCTTTGATCCTCACGTTCCTCATAACGGATCGCCCCTGCCATATCTAAGATGCGAATAGCACTGATGGTAGCTAAAGGCGGTAGCTTGAATAGTTTAATAAATTGCTCTACGTCAAAGACAAGCCTTCGCCCCAATCCCTCACCATAACCTATTTGCAGGTAGCTCATCATTAGATCATATAGGTCGCTGATAAACTTCTTCGGGGGAAACTCTGTGGTAATACGCTTCCGCAAAATACCGGTCTCTTTCGGACCTACCAGTACCACTGAATAGGATCGCTCTCCATCACGTCCGGCTCTTCCTGCCTCTTGGAAATAATCCTCCACCGAGGAGGGCATCGCATAGTGTATCACACAGCGCACATCCGGCTTATTTATTCCCATTCCGAAGGCATTAGTAGCCACCATCACCCGTATATCGCCCTCCATCCAACGCTCTTGTCGGTCGGCACGCATAGCATGGGAAAGTCCTGCATGGTAATGTACTGCGCTAATTCCTACCTCCTTAAGCTCTGTAGCTATTAAGGCGCAACGCTCTCTATCCCGACAGTACACAATAGCACTCCCGGGTAGGCTCTGAAGGATATGTATGATCTCTGTGATCTTTGAGTTGGTACGGCGTATTACATACCCCAGATTGGAGCGAAAAAAGCTCTTCTGTATAACAAGCGGCTCCCTAAAAGCCAACTTATCCATTACATCGCTTACGACATCGGGAGTAGCCGTTGCGGTAAGAGCCAGGATAGGTACTTGAGGGAAATACTTTCTTAGCGATACAATATTGAGGTAAGCAGGGCGAAAGTCATACCCCCATTGCGAAATACAATGGCACTCGTCCACTACAATCAGAGAGACATTCATGTGCTGTAAGGCAGCCTGAAAGTAGGGCGAAGCAAGCCGCTCGGGAGCTATATAGAGGAAACAGCTCTTACCATATACGGCATTATTGAGAATGGTTTGGATTTGCTGCCGGCTTAGTCCGGAGTGAATCGCTGCAGCGCGTATATGCATTGCCTTAAGCTGGGCAACTTGATCCATCATCAAGGCTATAAGAGGGGTAAAAACAATAGTCACCCCCCGCATCATAAGTCCCGGAACTTGGAAAGTAATACTCTTTCCGCCACCTGTAGGAAGCAATCCTAAGGTGTCTTTTCCCTCAAGGATGGAGTCAATTATATCACGTTGTTTCTCGCGAAAACTATCATATCCCCAGTACTTCTTGAGTACTTTTTCCGGGGGAAGTAGCTTTTCTTCGGCTGGTTCCTCCTCAATGAGAGGAAGGCTTCCGCTCTCTTCTTCGCTCCACGACTCTTCCTCTTCGGGGAAGTCTCCCTCAAAGAATGAATCTTGTGCGCCATATAAATCCTCTAAGGAGAGGAAATCTTCCTGCTCATCCATCAAAAGGGCAGCTCTTCATCCGGCTTGATATCAGTCACCCGCAGTTGCAAATTGGCTACTCCGTTATGGACATTCTCTTCCAGATGATAGCACATGGCAAACGTCTTACCACTCTTTACAACTCCCAGACTCTTGGCCTGTCCGAAAGCAATAGAGCTAAAGGGATAGCGACGATTCATTGCATCGGTCACTTCCGGGCGAAGGTGCTCCTCTTTTCTCCCCACGGCACGACTTTCGCCTGTATCCATTAGGCCTCTTGTAAAGAAAGCGGGAGTGGGATTATCCGGACCAAAGGGATAGAGTCGATTGATATTTCTCAGAAGGGTATGATTGATCTGGGTGAGCTTTAGCTCTTCGTCCAACTCAATGACGGTCTCCGGCTTACCGGGAGGAATAGCGCCATCGGCATAGGCTACAATACGCTGCACAAAATCGCTCAGATGCTCTTTTGCCAAGGTAAGCCCTGCTGCATAGGGATGTCCGCCAAAGTTGATTAACAGATCCTTATGCAGATCTATGGCGTGGTACATGTCGAAGTTATTGGCACTGCGCGCCGAGCCGGATACATTCTCTCCCATTCCGGAAAGCACGATTACGGGTCTCGCATACTGCTCTGCCAATCGAGATGCCACTATACCGATCACGCCCTTATGCCACTCTGCTCCGTAAACAACGATCAGCTTATGCTTCTTGTGCAGCTCCTGACTGATAATCTGCTCATGGGCTTCTTTAGTTATTTCCTTGTCTAAAGCACGGCGTTGATTATTACTCCGCTCCACCTCTTGGCAAATCTCTTTTGCCTCTTCTATGGTGCTACTAAGCAGCAGATCAACCGTTCTTCGCCCATTCATCATACGACCGGAAGCATTAATCAGTGGACCTATTTTGTACACAATGTCGCCTGCGGTTATACTGCCCGGCTTGAGTCCACAACTCTCTATAATACCTGCCAGAGAAGGCGAGGGATCTCTATTAAGCTGTTTTAATCCGTGATAGAAGAGAATTCTATTCTCACCCAATACCGATACCAAATCGCTCGCAATACTTACGGCGCATAAATCCAATAGTGCGTAGAGCTTTGAAATACGGATATTATTAGTCATTGCGAAAGCCTGCATCAGCTTAAAGCCAACGCCACAACCGGATAGCTCCGTAAAGGGATACGTATTTTCTTCTCTTTTGGCATCCAATACAGCCACGGCAGGAGGAAGGCCCTCATCCGGCTGATGGTGATCGCATACTATGAAGTCTATTCCCTGCTCCTTTGCATACTCAATCTCTCGCAATGCTTTGATACCGCAATCCAGTACGATCACTAATTTCACCCCCCTTCGGGCTGCGTAATCAATTCCCGTATGCGAAACGCCATACCCATCGTCTCCCCTGTCCGGTATGTAGTAGTGTAACTGTGCTTCGCTACACCCTGCAATACGCAAGAACTTATAGACGAGCGCAACGGCAGTGGTTCCATCCACGTCATAGTCGCCATAAACCAGTATCGGCTCCTTTGTACCCACGGCTTTATTCAGACGTGCAACAGCAAGATCCATATCCTTCATTAAGAAAGGATCGTGTAGCGCCTGTAGCTTTGGGCGAAAAAAATTTGTTGCATCCTTTACAGAAGTAACACCCCGATGCACTAATATCCGTGCGACGGGGAGAGGTATATGCAGCTCTTGGCTTAGTTGAGCCGCCACCTCCTGTTTCTCTTCATCTAAAGGTTGCCATGTCCAACGAGTTGTCATGATATAGATTTGTTTTATTGTCGATAGAATGGGTCGCCCATATCCTATGCGTTCCACTTGCGCTGCCCTTCCACAGGGCAATGCAGGTAAGCATAGCTGCCAAATCATCAGCTCTTTTTTCAGAGTTGATCCTATCCATGCGACCGATAAAGGAGAGAAGCGCTGAATACCCTTAACTCTGTGGCGCACTTCGCTCCGGAGAGATAACATCCCCCAAAGGCAGATAAAAGTAATATGCAGGTAGGGTGACACCGGCATTTTGGGGAGTTCTTTTCCCCTTAATCCAAAGCTATGTACCAACCTTTTCGCTCCCTGCATCTCTTTCAGATAATATTCCTTGTAAAGATACTCATTTTCTTTTTCATGGAATACAATCTACTTTTTTGTCACCTATGCGAAAATATTTTTAATACATTCGTCAACTTCACAAAAGATGGGACTGAATAAGCCCGCAATACTGCGTAGCCGTACCGCCTGTTCACCCTCCTTTCCAATTTTATTACATAGGCGAATGGGAAGAGAGGAAAAGGGGCGTGAAAAAAGATCTGTACCTTTCATTTGAAAGGTACAGATCTTTTGAATGAAACATCAGAACCTTTCGTTTGAAACATCAGAACCTTTTGTAGCAGCCTCGGGATAGGCTCTTACCGAAAATTCCAATTGTAAGATAGGCACAAATTGCTATATTTGTATTAGCACACAATTAAGAAATAAGACACTGAATAAGTTTTATTTGTAAAAAAGTTTTATTCATTATGAGAAAAATCATTTCAATCATTCCCTTACTGGCACTGCTTGTAGTAGCCGGTTGTCAGAAGGACCCCAAAGAGCCGCAGACTCCCAATCCCCAAAAGCCGCAGGGTAGCTATAAAGCTCTGTTTCATGCGGAGCCGGCTACTTTGACCGCTGCCGGTGGTGACGGCACGATCCTCGGCATATTGCAGGAGCTTTCCGCAGAAGGCGAAAAAATAAGCAGCAAACCGCTTAAGCCCAGCGAATATACGCTCAAGCTACTTACCGGAGATGCGACGCAAATCACCCTTGATGAGGTAGGCAAGACCTTTTCGGTAGTTGCCGGCAGCACCACCACTTTTGAAATAGAAGCTACTGTGACAAGTGGAGCCGCCAAAGGACAGAAGCAGAGCGTTAAGATTGTGCGCGGTGGAAGTGTCAGCTTCTCTTTTGAAGCAGCACCATCTCAATTCACTGCTACCGGTGGAAAGGGGGTTGTAACCGGTAAGTGTACCTATACCGACACCGAGGGGAAAGTAATTGACGAAAAGGCTCTCGCAGCAAGCGACTTTACGCTTACGCTGAAGGCAGGAAAAGCATCTGAGCTAACCATTGACGATACCCAGAAAAGCTTTACTGTAGCGGAGGGCACCGAAGCGGCCGACTTTACGCTTGAAGCAAAGCCACTCGCTGCGAATGCCGATGCCACTGAACTAACCATACACCGCGAAGCAGCACCTCAACCCAAGCTCTTATTACCCCTTGAGCTGGTAGCTGAGTATAATATCGGCATCAAGGAGAATGAGTTTGCTGCCACAAAGGCTAGCAATGTAAGCGGCTATTTTACTTATGAAGATGCTGTAAGTAAATTCAGCAAGGTTACCATCAACGGCAAGAAGTATCACCTCCCCTCTCGCCAAGAGTGGGAATCGATTATTCCCTATGATACAAAGGTCAATTTGGGCTTTGCAAAGGATCTGAAAGCTATATTGGAAAAGGTAGTGGTAGCCGGTGAGGAGCTACAATTTACCAGTGACTTCTACTCGGAAGGTGCCGGCTGGTGCGTAGCACTACGCTACAAAGGCACTAAATATGTATCAGCTTGGAAGTACCGCATTTATAGTGATGAGTTTGGTAGTAAGAGTCTGGAAATTACTGCACGTAAGGTAACCGATCAAACTACGATAGAGGATATCAAGGGCGACTCGTTCTGGAGCCAAGCTGACGACTCTAAGGTAGTCCGTATTTTCCCTGCATCCGGTAGACTGCGCGACGGCTCAGTAAGCAATCAGGGTAGTCGCGGTTACTTTTGGTCATCAACGCCACACGAATCAGACGCTACACTTGCTTACGGATGTTACTTTGATAAGAACGATGCCAGCACCTACTACAACGGTAAGCGTACCAATGGACGTACGGTAAGGCTCTTTATCGACAAGTAAAGACTTTCGAAGATGCACTTAAAGAAGGGTGCCGGAGGCAATGCCTTCGACACCCTTTTCGCACAACCGGAATACACGTTCCGTCACCTTTTCTAAAGTCTCTTTTATTCTTCTTTCAATGGATTGTGCGACTCTATCTTTTGTATTACGTTCACAACGGCAGAGCGCTCTATGCTCCACATGTGGGCACTCATGAGTTCACTATTGTTAAAGGCATGCTCATTGAGCTTAGAGATTTCATCAATGAGCGCGGAAGCCTTCTCCTCGTCCGGCTCTTGCACCAATACGCTGGCATTGTAGCTGGGCCATATGGCGGTATCCTTACGCGGTATATCGAACTCACTCTCCGCTAATACTTTCGGGATGATCTGATAGTTCTTTATCTTCATCCGTCGTAGCAGCTCTTCGATCTGCTCTAATCCGCTGATATTACAAGTTATATATATGAATTTCATCATAACAGCATCAAGCTTTAGCCTTTCCACTTCTTATTAATCTCAGTTGCTTACGCTCACGATTGAGTCTACCCTGATGTAGGAATGCATAGATAGTGGGTACTACAATCAGGGTTACCAGCATGGATACCAGCAAACCTCCGATAATCGTAATACCTAACGGCACATATAGCTCACGCCCCATACCGGTACTCAGTGCCATAGGCAGCATACCGAGTACAGTAGTCAAAGAGGTCATTAGCACCGGTCTCAGTCGGGAGTGTCCGGCCTCCAGTACCGCATCGCGTATCGTATAGCCTCGCTTCACAAGCATATTGGTATAGTCAATAAGCACAATACCATTGTTCACCACAATACCCACAAGCATGATCAGTCCGACAAAGGAAACTATACTCAGCGTGGTATTAGTAATCAAAAAGGCCAGTATAACACCTACAATCATAAAAGGCAAGGCGAATAGGATGATGAAGGGATCCAATAGAGACTCAAATTGCGCAGCCATCACCATGAATACGAGTAGAATACCTATAAAGATAATCCCTCTGAGCGAACCAAATGAGTCACTCTGATCCTCAACCTGCCCACCCATGCGAAGCGATACCCCTTCGGGAAGCACAGTTTCATCAATGAGCGTTTGGGCAATCTTAGTAGCCTCACCCAAGGAGATATCATTAAGCCCGGTAGTAACCTTTACATAGCGCTCTTGCGCCATACGCTCTACCTGCAAGGGTCCATCGGTTTCTACTATTTCAGACACTGCAGAAAGTGGTACCTGCTGTCCGAGTAGGTTCGTAATCTGCATTTCCTTGAGCAGCTCTTTTGAGTTACGATATTCCGGAGCATACTGGATAGTAATATCATAGTCGCGACCATTCTCAGTAAATACCCCAGCTTCGGCACCATAAAGATTTTGACGCACCTGCATACCGATCACCGCTGAGTTAAGAGCCATTTGAGATGCCTTATCCTTATCTATTTCCACATGCAACTCACGGCTACCCACTGAAGCGGTAGTCTCCACACCCATAAATTCTTTATGCTCTTGAGCACGACGTTGCAAGTCAAAAGCCACATCATTAAGTTTAGAAAGATCTTTTCCGGAAATGATAAATTCAATCGGCTTCATATTTCCGGTAAGTGCCGTTGCCATAGCACTACCACCCGATACAGTTACCTTCTCTATCTGAGGTATTGCCTCTATGAGTGGGCGTATAGCATCCGCTATCTCCTGACTGCTTCGCTTGCGTTCGTCTACAGGCTTAAGGTGACAGAATACGGAACCTACATTTTTTCCCTCCTTGAAGCCGACAGCCGTCAGACTGGCATCCGTTGTTTGACCTGTGATACTGGCCACAGCCCCTTCCACCATCTCCGGTATCTCATCTTGCATGATTTGGATGATCTTCTTACCGACCTCCTCGGTATTCTTATGGGAAGAGCCTTGCTCAGTCTCGAAAGAAATTACAACGGTACCGGCATCAATATCAGGGATATAGTCGGTGCCCACAAACTTACCTAAGAAGAGAACCCCCACAAAGAGGCCTATAGAGACAAGTAGCGTAACTCCCTTATGGAAGACAGCCCAGCCGAGGAAATTACGATAGCCGTTTTCCAAGCGCACAAACATACGCTCACTCCACTGGTATAAGCGTCCATGTCGCTTCGCATTCTTGTCTCTCGGAGCCGCCTTAAGCAAGTAACCCGACAGCATAGGCGTAAGCGTAAGGGCTGTAAAGAGCGATGTGATCATACAAACCACCGTAAGAATGGCAAGCTGCTTGAACATAACCCCTACAATTCCCCCCATGAAAAGAAGTGGTAGGAAGATCACGATGGTTGTGAGCGTAGAAGCAGCAATGGCAAGCCCCATCTCCGATGCCCCAAAGATAGCCGCCAGCTTAGGCTTAGCACCACGCTCGATATGCTGCGTAATATTCTCTAGCACCACAATGGCATTGTCCACCACCATACCGATGGCTATGATGAGTGATACCAAAGAGAAAATATTAATCGTGAAATCCAATAGGTACATCACGATAAATGCTGAGATAAGCGATACCGGCATCGTCATAAAGACGATGAAGCTCGACTTCCAGTCTCTCAAGAAAAGCAGCACCACAATCGTTACGAAAAGCAATGCAAAGAAGATTGACATAGTAAGGTTGTTCACCGCAGCTACGATCAACTCATCCGAGCTAAGCATTTCGAACATTTGTACATCAGGCGGCAGATCCTTACGTATCTGCTCCATTTCTGCCCGTATAGCATTGCTCACTTCTACGGTATTAGCACCGGATTGCTTCTGCACAACAAGGGCCATTCCCTTGCCTAAATGGTCGGTGGCAGCTACGTCCAGATTCTTATAGGTATCCATTACGGTAGCCACATCCTTAAGACGCACAACCTGTCCGGATACAGACTTCAATACCGTATTGCTCAGCTCTTCCGTACTCTCATATTTAGCCGGTACTCGGACGACGAAGTCATAGGCACTCATCGTTATATTGCCCGCAGGTACACTGATGTTATTTGCTTTCAGCAAAAGAGCGATCTGAGAGCCGGACATACCATAAGCTTGCATACGGACAGGATCCAACTCGATACGCACTTCCCGCTCCGGTTGCCCCAAGTAGATAACCGTACCAACCCCCTTTATTTTACGAAGGCGAGCGGCTATCTTATCCTCTACGATATTGTCTAATCCGTTATAGTTCTCATCGGCATTGATTGCATAGCCGATTATAGGCATCATGGATGCGTTGATCTTATAAATAATAGGGGTACGAGCTTGAGACGGGAGCCTTGACTTGACCAACTCAATAAGGTCACGCGCATTATTTGCTGCCGTAGTAACATCTCCCCCCCAATCATAACGCATCTGTATGAAAGATACATTCTCCTTAGAAGTGGACTTTATCTCTACTAAGTTCTCTGCAGCCGAGAGGACAGCCTCCAGCGGCTTAGAAACTTGCTCCTCAACCTCAACGGCAGAGGCTCCCGGATAAACGGTAATTACCGTAATGGAAGGAAACTCGACATTGGGGATGAGGTCAAGAGGCAACTTAGTCATTGAAAAAATACCCATTACCAAGATCGCCACAAATACCATTGCGGTGGCAATAGGTCGTTTGACTCCGAATTCGGGTAGTTTCATAGGTTTATTCCTTTACCACATTGACCGTTGAACCATCGTTAAGCTTATTTTTACCATCTACGATGATTGTATCTCCCTCATTGATTCCATCTACACGAACCATTCCTTCATTCATTTCAGCACGCTGAACCTGAATGCGGGTTACAGTTTGGCCATCCTCATTTAACTTAAATACATATTCATCAGCCGTGCCGGGAAGACGATAGATCGTATTGAGTGGCACAAATACGCCTTCTCTCTCCGGAAGCTCAACGGACACATTACAATACATGCCGGGCTTGAGACGCAACTTAGGATTAGGTATAGAAACCTCCACTGATGCGGTGCGTGTAAGCTCAGAAAGTACAGGAGAGATGAAGTTTATCTTTCCTATAATGGAGTCGGTCGGCATTGCATCGAAGCGAACTATTACATTCTGCCCGATGGTAAGGCTATTAATCTCCTTTTCATTTACTTTCAGCACTACCTTAAGCGGATTTACCTGACATATCTCCAAAACACCTTCCTTCACTTTCAAGTTATCCGTAACTGTAGGCACAAAGATGTAGTTCTCGCCTTCGTTGACTAAGATATCTGTTACGATACCACTGAAAGGTGCCACAATAGAAGTGTTTTTCTTAAGCAAAGCGACCTTAGCTACAGAGGCATCATATTTTGCTTTTACATGGTCATACTCCATTTGGCTGATACTCTCCTTATCACGCAAACGCGATATGCGCTCAAAGTCACGTTTAATAGCATCATTTTCTATTTGGGCTTGTAAGAGCATTTCGTCGGACATCTCTACAAGGAGCTTTCCCTTCTGCACAAAGCTACCTTTAGAGCAGTAGACTTTTTCCACTCGTCCGGGTAGCGTAGTTCCCAGCGCTGCCTTCCGCGACTCCTCAGCATTACCGGAGAAGCGTAGGAGGGGAGTATATTTCATTTTTTGTGACTTTATGACAGTAACCGGTATTACCTCCTCTTTTTCTTCCTGCCCATCCGCTGTACTCTTTTTGCTACAAGCGGTAATAAGGCTACTAATCAGTAAAAAACAGGTCAGTAGCAAGGCGTTTTTAGCTCTACGTGTAGTCATTATATTTTTTGCGTTACTTTTGTTTCTGTTGACTGTTATTGTGTTGTTCTATGTACTGGTATAGGGCACCGGTTGATTTTTCCAACTCACTTAGTGCTGTCGCTGCCTCTATGCGGGCATCTATATTGTCGGAAGAGGCTCTTTCCCACATGGCTTGTGCCTCCAAAATATCTTTGGTGCTCTTCATGCCCTCATCCAAAGTATTCTGCACCACGCGAAGATTCTCCGCTGCCTGCTGCACAGAGAGCTTGGTAAGCTCAATCTTTTTCAGTGCCTCGCTGTATTGGAATTGATCCCTCTTAATCTGTAAGGCAATGAGCTCTTGGGCCTCTGCCAGCTCAAGTTTCGCTTGTTGCACCTTTTGTTCGGCCATACGCGTCTGGTATATTCTATCCCCCCAGGTAAATAACGGGACTCTTACCCCGATGCCAATGGCCCAATCCCCACCGAAATTATGCTGCGAGCCTTTATAGATATTAGGAGTAGCCCACACATATCCGGCAGTAAGGAATACATTAGGTAGGAACTGAGACTTAACCATCGCTTTTAGAGCTTGGGTAGACTTCAGTTTATCGTTCAACATAGCTATTTCCACCCTTTGATCCCCTTTCTGTTCAGCGAGTAACTCTAAGCGCGGAATCAACTCTTGCTCGCTAATCACAGCACTGCTCAATACAAGATTGGCTTCGTCCATTCCAAGTAGCTGAGCAAGAGCCATACGGGATAGTTGTAAGCCATTCTCTGCCTTAACAAGCGAAAGGGCTACTTCATTCTGCTTTACTTGCACTCTCAGCAATTCATTGCGTGTAATGATACCCTCCTGATATATATTCTCAAGGTCATTTGCTAGCTTGTCCAGTAAGGCCTTATATGCTTTAGCAAGCTGCACCTTTTCCTGTACAGATATTACACGCCAATAAGCCGTATCCACCTTACCGATCACATCAGCCTGCTTTAGTATAACCTCCTCGTGTGCTATATTAGAGAGACTGCCTGCTATTTTGTTGGCCTGTACAATCTTAGTGCCTAAAAAGATGGGTTGACGCAGTACAAAGCCTCCGGTAAATATCTGCTCGGGGGCTACGGATAAGAAATCCATAGGCATTGCTAAGCCCTGAGGAAGAAGCCCCGGCACATCAAAATTAAAGGCGAAGGGTTGCAATGCTCTATCTCCGGGATTTACCCAACCGCCTACGAAATCGATTCGCGGCAAATACTTTGTTTTTGCCGATTTTACCAGGTAGTCCGAAGCAACAGCATCCAACTGCGCCATTTGCACCTTTCTATTATGCTCAAGAGCAAGAGTACGGCATTGCTCTAAATCAAGCTGTGCTGCCTCCTGTGCCGAGACTCCGCCACAGCAGAGTATCAGTGCCGATAAAAGGACTATTTTCTTTATTCTCATACTCATTTATATAAATGTACGTAACAAATCAATTTAATAGGTTCTCTACTATTTCTTTTGAGCTCGCTGGAACCACTCCTTGAACTCTTTGTTCTTTGCCTTACTAACTACTACTTTATCCGGCGTCGGCATGATGAGGTTGAGCGTCAGCTTGCCTCCGAACCATATCGATACGCTCTCTACGGCATCATGAGCCACTAAGTACTGGCGGTTTGCTCGAAAGAAACAATGTGGACTAAGCTGCTTCGCAAAGCGATCAAGTGTATAGTCAATAAAGTTTTCCTTACCATCAGCGGTAACGATCACCGCTCCCTTATTCTCAGCACGTATGTAGATAATCTTATCCACAGAAAGGGGTAATAGCTTATCTCGGTAGGGGATCAGGAGATGGCTCTTGTACTCTTCTTGAGTCTCTTTTAAAGCTTTTATCATATCCTCCAGCATACTGCTTCGATCCTCTTGGGTACTGCCCATGGCACGCTTCGCTTTATCCAAAGCCCGTTTTAGATCACTCTCTACGATCGGCTTTAGAATGTAATCGATGCTATACACCTCAAACGCTTTCAGTGCATACTCTTCATAAGCGGTGGTAAAGATAATGGGGCAAGTAACCGATACACGATCAAAAAGAGTAAATACATCCGTGTCCGCCAAGTGGATATCCATAAAGGCAAGGTCGGGCTCAGAATTAGCGCCAAACCACTCCACGCACTCTTCTACACTCTGCAACACTTGTAGCACCTCTATATCCGGCTCCAGCTTTTGGAGAAGCCCCTGCAATGTGCGTGCTGTGTAATACTCGTCTTCTACAATGATTGCTCTCATATCAAGGCTTTTGCTCGTGGCTCTAACTGTGACAAGGAGGAGACAAGTGGTAATGATACCATAAAATCACACTCCGTTGCTACAATGGAAATGTCCTTATTAAAGATCAATCGATACTGCTCCATTAGATTCTCTAAGCCAACTCCGCTACTCGTATCTACCGTATGAAGCTCTCGCCTCTGTAGCTTATTCACTACTTCTATAGCGTCCTTAGTGGTACGTATATCAATGCTTAGCGGATTCTTCAAAGTAGCCACATTATGCTTGATGGCATTTTCCAGCAAAATCTGCAGCGCAGAGGGAATTATATAGTAATCTAAATACTGCGGATCAATGTCAAAGTTCACATTTATGCAATCAAAGTAACGGATGCACATCAAGTAAAGGTAGGAGTGTGCAAAGTCAAGCTCTTCTGAAAGATGTACCACCATCTTATTGCGCATGGAGTGTCGAAAGACCTGAGCCAACTGCTGTACGTACTCTCTTGCTCGCTGATCATCCTCTCCGATAAGTCCATTGAGTGTATTGAGGGAGTTGAAGAGAAAATGAGGATCTGTCTGGCTTTTCAGAGCAGTATAGCGGTTTTGCAAATTTTCTATCTCCAAGTCTTGTACCTCTACCACTTTATTATGGTTCTGCTTCATTAAGAATATAGTCATGGAGAAGAGGAAAGTAAGAAAAACGATCACTACATCTTTTACGTAAAGCACAGTCATGTTCATCTGTAATGGGAGACCATTACTAAACCACCGTTGCTGCATCTCGGTAATCTTTACAGAGAGCAACAGCATACCTCCGAGCAAACCCAAAAGGATTAACCACAACTGGTACTGCTGTATGGAATACCGATTGATCGCCCACAACTGCACGCTGAGTAGGATATAGAAATAGAATACACTCACAATAAGCGATACAATGGTACGATAAGAAAGCAGCTCGCCGGTCTTGAGCGTACGCTCCGGTGTCAGCAATCCATAATAGAAGACAGATGAAGTCAGTATGACCGCTGCAAGCAGGAGACTCATGATTAGGGTAGTGATCAGCACACTTTTTCTTGTATTATTCAAGAAAAGGAACCTCTGCTTCCTCCTGCGCCTTAGCTCGCGTATATTCACCGAATTGATGCTCTTCATGCGAAGCATACTGACTCTATCTTTTGATCGTAAGATTAAAACCGATACCCTATACCTAAAGAAACGGCATGCTGATGCGCTACATAGTTAACATCGCGCAGCTCTATGCCGGTACGGATGAAATGATCCGATAGGGAAGTCCTAAGGTCCCCTGCTTGATCAAGGAAGCCATAGTCATATCCCAAGTTCAAGAGGATACCATTATTAAACTCGTATCCCATCCGGCAAGCTATACCCACGTTCCAGCGATGGAGCGCACTTTTCTCATTATGACGCTCATAGAGCTGTATCGGCTTCAATTTAAAGGGGATGTTCAGCCATTTGGTCGCAAATTCCACTTCATTCGTTTGTGCCGCAAATCCTATTCCTACAAACGGACCGGCACCAATATAGAACCGACCACAATCGGTAGGTATCATCGCCATGGCATAGATAGGGATCTGCATTCCCCATTGATTTATTTTATTCTCTACTACATGGGGAACTGCCTCTTCGCCACCGAGCGGAGGCATAACAGAAGCCTTTAGTCCCGTTGCATAATAATAAAAGTTAAGCTCCGGCTGTAGGGCAAAGTGAGGGCATAGGTTAATACGCATAAAGGCTCCCATCTCTCCACCCAGTTGCATTCCTTTGGTCTCTAATTGCTTAAACTCATCGTTTAGTATCAGGTTGGAAAAGTTGGCTCCGGCAGTTACTCCATATTCAATTTTTTCAGGAGTTTGGTTTTGAGCTTTTCCCACAAAAGACACTACCGCCCATAAGAGCATTGTGACTACGCTGATTCTGCTACTTTTCATGCTGTTTATCTCTTATATATATAGTTACTTGGCGTCCGGTACCTTGCACAAACTTTTCTTGTGTGCTACACCACGCCGGTTATTTTCACAAGTACAAAAATAGAACAACACTTCTTGTATCGCAACATATTTTTACCGAGCCGACCAAAATTGCTACTGAAACGGGAATATTTGACACAAATCCCTCCCATAGGCAAAAAGAATCACCCTATTCTTCGTTCACTTTTTGGGGTCAATATAGACCTCTTGCTCGGTAGTATCGCATAACCGATGTCCTTTTTTTATACTTCAACATATACATACAGGCAAAATTTATGCCTAAGCGCATTGTAGCCCTATATAGGCAAATTTGTGTCTGCTAAGTGCTACTTATATTATTTTGATGCCTGCCGGTTGTTGAAAAATATAAAACAAACATTTAACTTAGCACTCAATATCACTTTACACGGTTTTGGTTTAGAACAAATTGTACAAGCTCGGGATGTTGAAGACCATAATACTCTTCCCTCCTCTCTTCTTTAAGAGTTCCCTACTATACTCATGGAGGTATTAGGGAGCGTAGCGCATTGTACCTATTATCAAGATATACATAACAATCACAATTTAATACCAAAAATGAGACAGGATTTACACATCCCAATGCCCCATGAGGCATCTCTCCCACTGCTTACAGCGAGAGGCCGTAGTTTACATCCACTGATAATGACTATGGCGAGTATTTTTTTACTCATTATTCCCCTTTCCCTTTCTGCCCAAGCGCCCTATCCGACGAGTAGCTACACGCTATCGGACGATGGCACTACACTAACGCGTTGGAATGGGTCCGAGAAAGAGGTTGACCTATCAGCAGATCCGGCCTTTGACAAGGTAACAAAGATCGCGGGATGGGCCTTTTCATACAAAAAGACCCTTGAGCGCGTCACGCTGCCTAATAAGCTCGAGATACTGGACAAGGGGGCTTTCTCCGATTGCGCTTCGCTCTCTGAGATCGGATTCAATGCTTTGCTCAAAACAATTAACTACAAAGCTTTCTTCCGCTGTACCAAACTGACTGAGCTAACCATTCCTATGGGAGTTACCGCCATAGACGAGCTTGTCTTCGGAAAGTGCAGTGGATTAACGAAAATCTCCTTACCCGCCTCTCTGACAACGATTGGCACACAAACTTTTTTCAATTGTACTGCGCTACAATCTATCACTTGCTTGGCACAGACTCCGCCCACAGCAAAGGACAATTCCTTCGACAGTAACTGCTGCGCTACCAGCACGCTCTTTGTGCCGGAGGCATCCCTCTCTCTGTATAAGCAGCAAGCTCCGTGGAGTAGCTTTGTACATATCGAGGCGCTACAAGGAGCCGGCTATCCCACTAACAGCTACGAACTTTCTGACGACAAAGAAACGCTAATACGCTGGACAGGTCCTGAGACAGAAATAGATCTCTCGCAAGATAAAGCCTTTAGTGCCCTCAAAACGATAGGAAGTGAGGCATTTAAAGAGCTAACTACCCTTACTTCCATCATCATCCCTGAAGGGGTCAAGAAGATTGAAATAAGTGCCTTTGAAGGGTGCGCAAGTCTTTCGCTTGTACAGCTTCCCACCAGTCTTATTCAGTTGGGTACATCTGTCTTCCGCCGCTGTGCTGCACTGACGAGCATAGCACTTCCTGAGAGCATAAGTTCACTGCCTGCATTTACTTTCGAAGAGTGTACCTCATTAGCTACTATCAGCTTCTCAAACAGACTCACCGTAATAGGAAGCCATGCCTTGGCTTCTTGCAAGAGTCTCAAGGTACTCACTCTCCCCGGCTCTGTGACCTATATCGATCAGAATGCTTTTGTCAAATGTGATCAATTAAGCACACTCATCTGCTATGCAGTCACACCTCCCACAGCTCATCAAGCTATTTGCTCACAAGAGACTTATGACAACTGTATCCTTTTGGTACCTGCTCCGGCACTTGAGAGCTACCGAACCACAGCACAGTGGAGCAACTTCAAGAGTATTCAAGGCATACAAGCACCTTACCCGACCAGTAGCTACCGACTCTCAGAAGACAAGAAGACACTCATACGCTGGTTGGGAGAGGAGACCGATATCAATATGTCCACAGATCCTGCCTTTGCCTATGTATCCACTATTGGAGAGAATGCTTTCTATGAATTAGAGACTTTAGTTTCTGTTACGCTCCCTAATGGCGTCACAACTATTGAGCGACAAGCCTATGTAAACTGCTTGGCACTGACTGATATCAAGATGCCCGGCGGAGTATCTCAAATAGGCGAATGGGCTTTCTCGGGCTGTGCTGCCTTAACAAAGATCTCCCTACCAAGCTCATTAACCGAGCTATCAAAGTGCCTATTTGCACACAGCAAAGCACTGAAGGAGGTGACTCTTCCAAGTGGCTTGAAGAAAATCGGCACAAAAGCCTTTTTTGAGTGTGAAGGACTAAAAGAGATCGCTCTACCCAATGGAGTAACCACGATTGCAGACTTTGCCTTTAGTCGGTGTCGCGCATTGGAAGCCATTACGATCCCCGAATCATTAACTCAAATTGAGCCATCCGCTTTTGCCGAATGCGCTGCACTGAAAAAAGTAAATCTGCCCGAAACATTCACGACCATAAGTCCGTGGACCTTCTCGCAGTGCACAAGCCTTACGACAATTGAGCTGCCGGCTGCTTTGAACAAAATAGGCGATCATGCCTTTGCCAAAACGCCCCTCGAAAAGATCACCATGAAGGGCAATGTGCCTCCTACTACTACCAAAGATATGGTGGACGACAATATATACACTACCGCCTCACTATACGTACCCGAAGAGGCTGTAGAGACATACAAGAAAACGGCTCCTTGGTCCTCATTCCTAAAGATTGAAGCCGACGTATCTATTCACTATCCGGAGAGTAGCTACACCCTATCGGACGATAAAACCATCTTGATGAAATGGCTGGGGGATGAGAAAGAGATTGACCTTACAGCCGATCCTGCTTTTGCGGCCCTTACCACCATCGGAAATGCAGCCTTTGAGAAAAAGGAGATTACCTCTATCGTAATACCCAATACGGTGCACTCTATCGAGGCAGATGCTTTCAGTGAATGTGCTCATCTCTCTCAAATAACCCTTTCCAATACCTTGGAAGAGATCGGTCAGTTTGCCTTCTATAAGTGCAATGCCTTAGAGAGAATTACACTACCGGCTTCGCTCAAGCGAATAGGGAAATGGGCGTTTTTCACCTGTGCACTCCTAACCGATGTAGTCCTGCCTGAGAACCTGGAGTTTATCGCCTATAAAGCTTACTCAGAGTGCCCTGCAATCAAAGAGATCACTATCCCCAATAGTGTAACCGACTTGGATATGTATGCATTTGCTCAATGTACCGGCTTGGAGCGTGTAACCTTTGGCGATAAGGTTAAAGACTTAGGCACGTGGACCTTCAACGGATGTAGCGCACTGAAAGAGGTGGTACTGCCGCCCTCCATCGAAATGATAGGGGAAGCTGTTTTCCGCAAGTGTAGTAAGCTTCCTAATCTAACCCTTCCTGCTTCCGTTAAAAAGATTGACAACTTAGCCTTCTCCGGATGTGAGGCAATGACTGACTTCGTATTGCCTGAGACTGTTAGTGACATAGGGAATAGAGCTTTCAGCGACTGCGCCGGACTTAAAAGAATCGTTATTCCTGCCAAAACGAAATGGATCGGTGACGAAGCATTCAAGGGCTGTCTCGCATTAGACTCTGTGATTTGCCATGCCACCACACCGCCTACCTGCAGCAATGCACCATTTGAAGCAAAAACCTATGCACACGCCGTATTGCGAGTGCCGGATGCTGTTGTTAAGCTCTATGCGAAGACGCAGCCGTGGAGTAACTTCAAACTAATCAATTCAACGGATAGCGAAAGGATCTCAAGCGAAGCTACGCTCTCCATTGCGACCGCTCCCGGTAAGCTATCGATAACCGGTGCCACCTGTATTGCCTTATACAGCTTGGATGGGACGCTAATAGTATCTATTCCCTCCGTACAACGAGAGGATACTACAGAAGTTGCGCTGCCGCAAGGCTCCTATCTGCTCTATACCGATGCAGCAACGAGTCGCATTATCATGGTGCCTTAAGCGAAATAGTGCCTTTAGTGTAGTGTAAAATCAATCACGCTACACCCAATCTTTACGGACACGGATCCCCTCGCCGGGTTTCCGTGTCCGTTGCTATTATTAAGACCCTTGAAAAAGGATCATCCCGCACGAAAAAAAGATCTGTACCTTTCACTCAAAACATCAGTATCTTTCAACTGAAATATCAGAATATTTCTATGGAAAGATCCGTATCTTTTTTCGACCCATTTAGTGCCTTTACAAGGGGGCGATGTGCCTAACAGTGCATAGGAAGGAGCAAATTATGCACAATTAGGCATATATACCCAAGAGAAGAGCTGCCGAGAAGCAGGGCAAGGGCACCCCATTTAACTCCTAATACAAAGCACCTTACAAGGTGTCCATTTGGAAATTAAAGCGTATCTTTGCCGAACATGCTTGACAGGACGATGCGTGGCCAAGTTGAGCCTGTGCGGTGTAGTAAAGGAATGCACACTTTGACAATGTGAACCTGAGACAATAACAAACATAATATCATACTATAAGCATACATGAATACCAATAAAAAATGCCGTATTGAAGCCGACCTGATAGGAGAGCGTGAGATACCGTGTGACAAGCTCTACGGAGTACAAACCCTTCGCGGAATAGAGAATTTCCCGATAAGCAAGTTTCATCTGTCCGAATACCCGGCTTTCATACAGGGCTTAGCCTATACAAAGTGGGGAGCAGCCATTGCCAACTTCGGTGAAGGGTTGCTTACAAAGGAGCAATACGAAGCTATTGTAACCGCTTGTAAAGAGATCATTGGAGGAAAGCATTACGACCAGTTCCCCATAGATATGATACAGGGAGGGGCCGGTACTACCACTAACATGAATGCCAACGAGGTGATCTGCAACAGAGCACTTCAGCTGATGGGTCATGAAGCCGGTGAGCATAAGTATCTGTCGCCCAATGATCATGTGAATTGTAGTCAGTCGACTAATGATGCCTATCCGACTGCTATTCATTTGGGGCTCTACTGGATGCACTTAACTTTCCTAAAGCCGCTGAAAGAGCTAATCAGTGCACTTCGTGCAAAGGAAAAAGAGTTCAGCCACGTACTGAAGATGGGACGTACACAGCTGCAAGACGCTGTGCCTATGAGCTTGGGACAAACCTTTGGCGGCTTCGCCTCTATACTGGAGGATGAGATAGATAATTTGGAGCATGCCGCTAAGCAGTTCCTTACGATCAATATGGGTGCTACGGCAGTAGGTACCGGCATCTGTAGTGAACCGGGCTATGCAGAGGCTTGCGTAAAGGCTATTGCCGAGATCACGCGCTGGGATGTAGTGCTGACTAAGGATTTAGTGGGTGCTACAAGCGACACTTCCGTAATGATCGGCTACTCATCGGCATTGAGACGTTTGGCCGTGAAGTTGAATAAGATTGCCAACGATATACGTTTGCTCTCTTCCGGTCCACGCTGTGGCCTATCCGAAATATTCATTCCTGCTATGCAGCCGGGTAGCTCTATTATGCCGGGTAAGGTGAATCCCGTGATCCCCGAAGTAATGAGCCAGGTATGCTACAAAGTGATGGGTAATGACCTAACGGTTACCTTAGCCGGTGATGCAGCGCAAATGGAGCTTAATGCTATGGAGCCGGTGATGGCTCAATGCTGCTTCGAGAGTATCGAGCTGCTCATCAATGGAATGAAAACCTTCCGCACACGCTGTATTGAAGGAATTAAAGCCAACGAAGAGCGTTGCAAGAGCTATATCCATAATAGCGTAGGTATCGTAACGGCGCTCAATCCGATCATTGGGTACAAGAATTCAACCAAGATCGCTAAGCAGGCTATGGAAACCGGTCGCGGGGTGTATGACTTGGTACTTGAGAATGGTATTCTCAGCAAGGAAGACCTAGATCAAATTCTTAGTCCGGAGAATATGATCAAGCCGGTTAATTTGCATCACATCAAGCCGCTTAAATAAAGGCTTCGATTAAGGCATAAAGTAAGTAGAATAGTCCCAAGGAGTATGATACTCTATTGGGACTTTCTATACTCAGCGAGGTGATACTGATAGACGACTACATAGTAAGCCGGGAGCTATTCCAAGAGCACTTCTTATGCGACTATGCAGTTTGCCGTGGTGCTTGCTGCATAGAAGGCGAGAGCGGTGCGCCTATTACAGCCGAAGAGGAGGAAACCATGTGGCGATTACTCCCAGCCGTTAAGCCTTTGCTCAATAAAGAGGCGAGGGCTGTAATACGTCGTGAAGGTATTGCCTATACGGATATCAGTGGGGAGCGTGTGACCGCTTTAGTGGGGGGTAGGCAATGCGTATTTGCTACTTTTACCGAAGAGGGAGCTTGCCTGTGCTCTTTTGAGAAGAAATACAGAGCCGGAGAGATAGACTTTCCCAAGCCGATCAGCTGCCACCTCTACCCTATTCGCATCCATCGCTATCCGCATGCTATTGCACTCAATTACGATGAGTGGGATATTTGTCGTCCTGCTGTACGCTTGGGGCGGAGCAAGGGTATCCCTGTGTATAGAGCACTCAAAGAGCCTTTGATTAGAGCCTTTGGGGAGGAGTTTTTTAGTCGTCTCAAAGCGGCTGAAGCACTTCTTAAGGAAGCGGCAGAAAAGGATATTCATTAGCTAACGAATACAAGCGTTGTGAGTGGAATAGGTCAATTCTTTGTCATACTGCTATTTTATGCATTGGGCGAACTGCTCTCCGCAGCTATCGGGCACTTTATACCCGGGAGTGTGTTGGGTATGTTTTTGCTTTTTATCGCCTTGCAGGTGCATGCGGTTAAGTCGGCACATGTAAAGGATGCGTCCAAGCTGCTTACGCGTAATATGGGGATTTTTTTCATTCCGGCAGGGGTGGGACTGATCACTCAAAAGGCGCTACTACAGAAGCATTGGTTGCCGATCATTGTATCGATGGTAGTTTCTTCGCTGCTCGTTATGGCCGTTGTGGCACTATTGCAAGAAACGGCTGAAAAAAGGCTTAGGCGCAAGCAGAGTAAGTAACGGTAAGCGATGATGCAAGAGCTCTTAGGAAATCCGATTTTCTCTTTACCTCTCACCTTGGGGGTTTACTTTTTGGCGCAGTGGCTATATAACCGCACGCACCTCACCCTGCTGAATCCGCTCATCATAACACTGGTGGTGCTTATTGCCATAGTAGAGCTGAGCGGCACGGATTACACCCTCTACCGAGAGAGTACTAAGATGATTGACTTCATGCTGGGCCCCTCGGTAGTGGCTTTGGGTTATATGCTGCATGAAGAGGTGCACTTTATCAAAAATCGTATTTTTTCTATTCTTGCCTCTACCGTGGTGGGTAGTGCCGTGGGTATAGCCTCTGCAGCCGGCATTATCTTTCTAATGGGAGGCGATCTCCAATTAGCCGTTACGATGCAGCCTAAGTCGGTAACAACTCCTATCGCCATGGCACTAAGTGAGCAGTCGGGCGGTATCCCGTCACTTACTGCCGTGGTAGTCATTATTGCCGGAGTGGTGGGGAGTATGATGGCGCCTACCGTTTTCAGGGTGCTCAAGATAGAGAGCCGAATAGCTAAGGGGCTCGCCTTAGGCACCTCTTCGCATGGTATGGGCACTGTGACGGCTATTCAAATGGGTACTGTGGAGGGAGCAATAAGCGGTATGGCAATTGGGTTAATGGGGGCGGTTACTGCGCTTTTGGTGCCTCTTTTTGACAAGTTATGGGCTTTGCTTTGAAAGGGTAAAGAGAAGAAATAGTACCTTTGTGTGTAAGGCCTTATAGAAATATGCAAAGAAGAAAAAAAACAAATAAGATAATGAAGATCATGCTGATCTTCGCTGCTGTAGTTATAGTGGCACTTATTGTAGGACTCTTTTTCGTGCCCACTGAGATGAGGAAGTACTATCTGATGATCTCGGGACTACTGGTACTGAATCTAATCTTTATGAGCTATTTTATAGGCAAAAACAGTCGACAACGATAATCATTCCTACAAGAGAACAAATGAAACATTTCTTAGTTATCTCCCTATTTACCGCCTCAGTGCTGATGCTTTGCGCCGGTTGCGGATCGAAAAAGAAATTAATCTGTGGGCAACCTATAGATATAACAACGCCAAACGATGAACCCATGAAACAACCCATTGGCCTTTCGCCTCAGCAAATGGTAGCACCTATAGTAGTGTATCGGACTCGTGCAGATTATTCGCAGTATGTACCAGTGACACTCTCTAATGACAAAACGCAGATCGTCTCTTATCCTTCGCGCTTTGATCTGGGCACTGCCCCACACTTTGCTAAACCTATCGATTTGGGAAACGGGTTCTTGTGGGATAGACGAGGAATAACGCAGCAAAGTGCGTTCCTCGATATGACCTACGAACAGTATGCAGCTCTCTCCGAAGACCCGACACCATCCTACTTGCTAAAGCATATTTTGGACGCTGAGCCATTTATTTTTATCGCTCAATGTAATCGCCACTACCTGCCTGCAGAAATTACGGATGAAGCTCTGGCTGCCTACTGTCGGCAAGGACTCCCCGGAGCGACTATTTTGTTGGACAAACAAAAAGAAGCGAGCCGATAAAATACTTTGTTTCTTAGAAATTGTTGTTTTTTTCAAATAAAGTAGTACCTTTGCATCACCGTTCAAAAAAGACGGCCCGAATGCGGAAGTAGCTCAGTTGGTAGAGCACGACCTTGCCAAGGTCGGGGTCGCGGGTTCGAGTCCCGTTTTCCGCTCTCGAGGGTACAAAGCGTCTTGTCACTTGGCGATAAGGCGCTTTTCTTTGCAAAGCGGCCTGCGCGCCATGTGCGCCACCGGCTTTTTGCTGCATAACCCTCGCTGCGGAGCTTTTCCGCAAGGCAAATATTGCGGTGCCTTAGTATGCCCGGATGGCGGAATAGGTAGACGCGTTGGTCTCAAACACCAATGGGGTAAAACCCGTACCGGTTCGATTCCGGTTCTGGGCACCATTCAGAGTTTTTATCCCTACTTTATTTGTTTATAGCTTATTTGTACCGTGTTTGGTGCATTTGCTGCTTTTATGCCTTCCGAATACACTATCTTTGTAGTTGAATAGTAGAATAATGCGAAAGTTGAGCCCCTTGAAAGGGAAAGCTCTTGGAATGGATTAAGCGTCCTCTAAGTATATTTCCGGCAAAGAGATTACGAAGCGTATTTATGCGTATGACCGGGGTAATACGGTGGACAAGGTAATAGGTAAGGAACTCAAGTAGTAGAAGACACAAATGACACGAATAGGTACTATATTTTCTCTGGTTCTATGTGTGCTGCTATGCCATGGCGCCACATCGCTTGTTCAAGCGCAAAACAATCAGTCGTTACCCCCTTTGGAGGAGAATCCTCGCTTAGCCATACTGCGCGATGAGCGTATAATAGTCCTCCCCTCCCCATATTATCGCTCTCCTTTGCCACTTTGGCTTCAAATGCCACTGGTGAATACCTCCATTCCCCTTGAGTCGCATTACCTTGAAGTGGAAAGTGCTAAGTGGCCCTCCCTCAGCTCGCACCAAAAAGATACTTCTTACCGCATTACGGCGGTGGAGGAATTCAAGAAGGGAGCAGCAATAGACCGCTTAAATATGGAGCGCTTCCAACTTCGCAACCCCTCCCTCTTGGTTGCTTCGGTTGCCGATTTGGCTGCTTCACGCTTTGTGATGGAAACCGTATCGGCAGAGGATCCGTCACTCAAAGTGGCCTCTACCATAGAGAACGGAGCTATACCCAAGCCCCCTATGGGGGTCAGCTTGGAGCGACGCTATTGGAAGCCCGGATGGGAGAGCATTGTGCAGTTTTCCGAGAACTACGTGTCGCCAAACTGGCATAAAGGGGGCAATAGCGCACTCAATTTGTACAACAAACAGCTGTTCCGGATGGACTATAACAAGGAGCGCATCTCGTGGCTTAATGAGCTGGATTGGCGGCTAAGCGTGTTCACCAGTGCCGCCGATACGGTTAGTCGCTTCCGCGTAGCCGAGGATTTGCTCAAATTGCGCAGTAACTTCGGGGTAAGAGCGGTGGAAAATCTCTTCTATACATTAGACGTGGAAGCGCGCACGCAGCTGTTTACCATGCGGGAAGAGAATAAAACGGCCCGTCTATCTGACCTTTTCTCTCCGATTATTGTCAATGTCGGATTAGGTATGAAATATACGTTGGACAAGTCCTTCCCGAATCACTACGGACGCCGCTTGCGGCTTAATGTCAATTTAGCCCCCTTGGCTTATGACTTCCGCTGGAGTATGCGTACAGATATAGACATGAAGCGGCATGGATTTAAGGAGGGCAAGCGCATCTACAGTGCTTTCGGTTCTATGCTTAAGGCAGAGATGATATTTGATGTGACCAGTCAACTATCGTGGAGAAGCTACTTGTACTATAATACCAGCTATCACCGAGTGGAGACGGAATGGGAAAATGGTCTCAACTATGCCTTTTCCCGCTTCTTTTCGGCGCGTGTAAACGTGCAGCTTCGCTTTGATGATGCGGCTCCGCGCACCAAAGAGATGTACAGCCGACTACAGATCAATCAGCTCCTCAGCATTGGCTTCAGTATGACGCTGTAGTTGCGCAGTGCGGATTTAACGGAGCGGATAGAGCGATACACTCCCCTCATGTTCCTTTAGTATAGAGCCCGGCAGCACATAGGGCATCTAAAGGGTGTGGTTCTTCTCCACATAGGATCGAAAAAAAGGCTTTGCTACCGAAGAGCAAAGAGTGAACTCTATCGCAGCACGAGGAGCATGCTTTTGCGATTTGGAGCGTTTGGGGCACTATTTTTGCCGTTTAGTTCAAAAGAGGATGGGGCGAATAGCTTGCCAAACAAATTCTTTTTGTACCTTTGTCCTCACCAATGAGTTTGCCACAAACAACCTCAAAGGTATTTCAGCTTTCAAGGAAGTGTGGGTGAGTGGCTGAAACCAACAGTTTGCTAAACTGTCGTACGGGTAACCGTACCGGGGGTTCGAATCCCCCCGCTTCCGCAGTAAAGGGTGTAAATCAACGTGTTACGTGGTTTACACCCTTTTTCGCACCCAGAAAATCACTGGTCGGATATTTGACTCAGCAACTTCGATGGTTTTATGCTTTTCAATGTCTATCTAGAGTCTCTAGCGGGAGGAGGTAAACTGCGATCTACTATTTGGATTAAGCTAGATTGGCAGGTCTGACGCATTATGTTATAATGAGCTCATGGACCTCTCTACCCCTCGCTTGTCGCCAGTGTGTAGCTCCTGACTGAGCGATTAACGCAATTTCCAGTAGTAAGTGCAACACGAAGGTAATCATTTAAGTCTTTCGACCCACCCCTGGGAGCCCCCAGGGGTGGGTGCTTTAGTACGCTTCGTGTTGCACTTACTACTGGAAATTGCGGATGTCTATAAAGCCATTGCCAATGGTGCCTGGAAAAAGGAGGATCTCAAGGCAAAGGCCTCAGAGCTTGACCGTAAGATAGCCCTTTCTATTGCTCCACCATCAGAGGAAGAGGAGGACGAACAGAAGGAGAATAATAGTCAGGAGTTACAGCAAGAGAAGCCACACACTGAAAGTAGTCTTTCAATGGAAACACACAACGATAAGCACTCTTTCGCCAATGGCTCTCAAAAGATTTCTACATCTTCATCAATAACTCGAAGCAATTCTTTTGCTCCTAACCATAACAGTTCAGATAAACTACCAGAGGACAAAGGCATTATGAGCAAAGTCGTTTTCTCTAAACCCAAATGGAAGATATAAAGAATGGGGCTAGCAGAGAAGATACACAGCCCCATTTTGACAACTAAAGCGATACATATCGCTCTGTTAATCAGTGTCTAATTATTGAATCTGCACATAATCATGCACAAGTGATTATGTGCATTTTGATGATTAAATCCACAGATAAAATGGACTGCATTCAACAATTATCTATTGCTCTATATTTTAGTTTTTCCAACCTCTCTTCTAGATCTTGATAGGCTGCCGCTTCTAAAAGCAAATATACATCTCGAGCCTGAACTCCCTTAACCTCTGGATCACTCCAAAAAACACCTAATCCGTGACAATCAAAAGCATCACAATAGAATGTCTTACAACAATCTAAAGCATTGTAGCTTTCACCATCACAAGATTCTCCCTTGCCTGGAGCGAGAGAGGCTGAGATATAAACATCTGGATTCGTCCCCAAGGCTATCTGTTTTTGAATCAGATCTGCTTTGTAGGTCAATACAGCATAGCATAGTTCTACTTCATTCTCATCATATCCCATTGCCATTAGCTCATTCATATCACCATCAAGCAATTCATCCATATCCCAATCTTTGAAATGAGCGCATTCGCATTGATATGTTTCAAAATCCATTGGCATGTCAATAGGATAGCTCCACCTCTTCTTCCAGTAATTTAATAACAGCCTACAGTTCTGTCTATTTCGCTCTACTATAGGCAAGAAATCACTTCTCCATCCGTCAGAATCAAGCAAGATCATATTGCATAGGGACAATTTATACAATGGCAAGGGGTGTTCACAACAGCCAATATCCCCTAAAAGGCTCTTATTAAATTTGCCAGACTCAATCAGAGCAATTACCTTCTCTGCTTGATTTTGCATCACTAATGCAACTAATTCGTCTAAATTCTTTGAATAACAACTGTACATAACGCTTCCTTAGAGTATCCATTTATACATGAAATCTATCTTCTAATTCCTTTAGTTGTTCCAATAGAATTTCAAATGGTAGTGATGATTGGTGATACAACGCTTGTATTTATTTGCTCAAACTGACTTGAGACTAAACTTTTGACTTCGGCTGGTTGGGTTGGCTCAAATAGTGAGCGTGCACCAATCTCTAAGAGTACCTCACCTTCCAGATAGGGGATTTTTGAAAGAGTGAGTCATAGACAATATGTATTTTCCTTGGTTCTGGATAAGTCTCGTCTCCTTCACCATCTGGTTCAGGGATAACTTGACATAGATTGTTCAATCCGCATTTCTCAACACCTATTCGAAGCTCTTCCGAGAAAATACTATCCATTCTATTTCGCACATTTATTTGTCGCAAATATAGTAGTTTTTGCGACAAAAGGTGAAGGATGAACAGTTTTTTGACAGTAGATGATTACTCATCTTCTTTTCTGCGAAGCATCTCAACTATTTCATCTCGGAGGAAGAGAAGACGACCACGCAAAAAAAACTAGGCTATAAGACTCCCTATCCCAAGTTTCACGGCAAAAATGAATTTCGGGGCATTTTGCAGCGAAACTTGAGGAGGCGAGAGTAGTAACTCGCTGAGTGTCAAAAGGGGGCTTTCGGAGAGCGGGGCGAATTCCGATTTGTAGGACACTTTTGGGTGAAATATTTGTTGTTACTTTGCGTCATGCACGCAAATGTTCAGACCCGTTTCAACCCTGCCATCGGCGAGAAGGCTCCTTATTATCGACTGAAGGAGTCTTACCGTGATGTACGGGGAAATGTCCATTCGCTGATCCTGCTCAACGTTGGCTTCGACCCCTCCATCGATGCCCTGCAGGCTAAGAAGATAGCTCGTGCACTGACGAATAGGTTTGAAAATCGCCACTCCAAGACGCTCTTCAGCGAACGACTTAATGGGTTGACTGAGCACGAACAAGCTAAGGCTGACGAGTGGTGGAATAGGATGATTCAGGAGGGCGGTATAGACCGCTTTGACAAGCGAGAGCAGGCTGCTCGCAAGGAGGCGGAGCACTACATTGACCTAGACACCGCCAAGCACACCGATGCCCGCAATGTGGGTGCCGAGTGGCTCTGCAAGCAAACCATCGATAAGCTAGAGCTGGAGAGCTTTTTGAAGCGTCAAGGTTGGTCCGAGCAGGCCATCCATACGGCTCTCTCGGCACTGATCGTTCGCACCGTCTACGCCACCTCGGAGCACGCCTCTTACTTCACCATGCGTGACAATTCGGCGGCTGCTGAGCTTTACTCAGGTCGCCCTGATTGGCTTCCAGGCAGGAATGCGCTCTACACGATTACCGACCAACTCTTTGCCCTCAAGGAGCAACTCGAGCAGCATCTCTGTATGATGACTGACCACCTCTTTAACATAGACAATAAGCTGATGCTGTTTGACTTGACTAACTTCTACTTTGAGGGAAGCAAGCGCAACAGCCAGAAGAGCAAGTTTGGTCGCTCCAAGGAAAAGCGCTCCGACTGCAAGCTCCTTGTCTTGGCACTGTGCATCAACAAAGAGGGGTTCATACGCTACTCTTCGATCCTCGAGGGCAATACGGCTGATCCGAAGTCTTTGCCCGATATGATTGAGAGCTTGGCTCAGAAAAGCCCTGCCAGAAAGGAAAAGACGCTGATCGTCATGGATGCGGGCATTGCCACTGAAGAGAACCTAACGAAGATCAAGGCAAAGGGCTACAACTACCTCTGCGTCTCGCGTACGAGGCTGAAGGAGTACACCCTCCGAGAGGACCACAAGTGTGTCATCGTGCAGGACTCCAGCAAGCGAGAAATCAAGCTTCGTGAGGTGCACACGGCTCCCGATGAGGACTATTTTCTAGAGATTACCTCCCCCTCGAAAGCGATGACCGAAGCCTCTATGAACAGGCAATGGCGCAGTCGTTTTGAGGCTGAGTTGATCAAGATAAACGAGGCGATCAAGAAGAAGGGTGGCACGAAGAAGTACGAAAGAGTTGTGGAGCGAACAGGCAGAGCCATAGAGCGTTATCCGTCGATTGCACGCTACTACGAGATCAACTACATCCGAAGTGAGGAGAAGCCCCTAGAGATGCAAGAGGTGGCTTGGAAGATCAAAGACCTCTCAAAGGTAGAGGGCGGTCACGGCGTTTACTTCCTGCGCACCAACGTCCGTACACTAGACGAGCGCACTACTTGGGACTATTACAACTTGATCCGAGAGATAGAGTGCACGAATCGTCAGCTCAAGACGGATCTACACTTGCGCCCGCTCTTTCATCAGACGGATCAGCGCAGCGATGCCCATCTTTTCTTTGGCCTGCTCGCTTACTGGGTTGTCAACACCATACGCTGCGGACTAAAAGCGCAGGGCGAGAACTGCTACTGGCGGGAGATCGTCCGACGTATGTCGACACAGAAGTTAGTCACCACCGAAGGCGTCAACCCGCTGGGCGAAAAGGTCGAAATGCGACAATGTAGCAAGCCCTCGAAACAAGCCACCGAGATCTACCAAAAGCTAGGCTTACGAGAAGCCCCCTTCAGGAAAATCAAAATCTGTAGGACACAAAGTCCATAACTCAAACGCTCCCGCCCGCCCCCAGCAACCATTACACGATCCCTCCCGTGAAACTTGGGCTAAGTACAACCATGACACATATAGAGATGGCAAGCTCTTCCCTATCCTTAGCAA